>Ga0315291_10002107_pt1 | contig 26287 bp, 12 predicted proteins | sample YL17G12_20_MG_FD_203070 | JGI IMG/M metagenome (GOLD analysis project Ga0315291, IMG submission 203070) | Sediment microbial communities from Yellowstone Lake, YNP, Wyoming, USA - YL17G12_20 | ecosystem: Environmental > Aquatic > Freshwater > Lake > Sediment | place: USA: Wyoming | collected...
AACGATATCAGGTGGGGCGGATCGTTCACCGGGGTCACGACGACGTTGACCTCGAGAGAGACGTTGAGCCCCCCGGTGTCCACGGCCAGAACGAACACGGACTCCTGGCCGCTCCAGTCGGCGTCCGGCATGACCAAGATGCGGCTGTCGGCCCCGATGGTGCAGTTGACGTGGGCGCTCCTGACCCCGACGAAGCTCAATACGTCCTTGGCGTAGGTCGTGTCCTCGTCGTAGAAGAAATCGCGGGCCAAAAAGCTCGAGTTGAGCGTGTCCTCGGGAGTGCGCAGGTCGATGCGGGTCGAGCCCTTGAGCACGGGCGGGTGGTTGGTGTGGTTGATGCTCACCGTGAACCTCATGTAGGTCGTCGCCTTGGCCAGGTCCCGGGCGAAGAGCTGTATCTCGCGGGTGCCCAGGAAGCCGTGGACCGGGCCGAAGCTCATCATCAGGGTGGCGTTGTCCAGCGATATCGGTATGCTGACGTTGCCCTTCCAGGTGTAGGAGAGCACGTCCAGGTAGGGGGTGTCCGGGTCCCAGAACGCCTGCGAGATGTCCAGCTCGGCCACCCGGTCCTCCTGCAGAGTGAAATTGGCAATCTGCTTGTTTATGCGGGGCGCCTGGTTCACGTTCCATACGGTAACGTGGACAGCGACGACGGTCTTGGAGCCGAAGCTGTCCGTGGCGGCAATCTGGATGGTCTCGGTGCCGGACCAGTCCTTGGCGGGGGTGACTTGCACCCCGCCGTCCGACATTATCTTCACGGTGAGGTTCCCGCTCCCGGTAACGTTGAAGAACATCTGGTCGCCGTCAGGGTCCTCGAACACGATGTTCAGGTTGAATATGACCGCCGCGGCGTTTTCCTGGAGCGACGGGTAGCCGGGCGGGACGGCGAGTATCGGGGCGTGGTTGATGTCGGCGGGCGCTCCCAGCAGGAGGGTGTAGCTGGCGTTGGCCGGGGTGCTGGAGGGCGTGCCGTTGGCGTCCAGGCCGCACTCCGCCATGGGGATTACATAGTAGCGGTTGTTGACCGGGACCGTCTTGGTCAGCCGGACCTTGTCCGTCCAGCCCACCCCGGGGACGAAGTTGGTGGCGTTGGCCACCGGCGTGTAGAGGCCGCCGTAGATGTGGTAAAGCCACAGGGCGTACTTACCGTCGGTGTGCTGGTTGAGCGTCATGTTGATGTCGATGGTCTCCCCCTCCAGCAGGTAGACCTTGTACCAGTCGTAGTGGTCGTAGGCCTGGTCGACCCAGGAGCTCACCGGGGTGTTGTTGAGCTTCGTGGCGACGGAGCCGTCGTTGTCGCCGTCATTTAGCGAGGACTGGAGGACGCCCATTGAGACATTGTACGTTCCGGTCCCCGACCGGGCATTCAGCCTGAGATAGTAGTTGGCGCTGTAGGTGGCGGCGGCGGTTATCTTCCCGCCCGACTGGTGGTCCAGCGAGATGTTCAGGGAATACTGGGAGAGCTCGGTCCAGAGGGCATACAACGTTACATCGAGGGTGAGGCCGGGGCTCTTTTCTATCGTGAACTCGGCCACGTCATTGTTCAGGCCGCTGTTTGTGGCGCCGGCCATGGCAAAGACGAACCAGTCGCAGGGGTTGTCGCTGGCGCGGGCGAGCTCGCGGTCGACGAGGCTGTTGCCCGGGGCGATGACGGCCGGGGTCTCCAGCGTGTAGTAGAGCGTGTAGTCGCCGGTCCCGCTCACGACGGAGACCGAGAAGTAGTACTTGGTGTTGGACTTGACGGCCTGGACGGAGAGGGACTGCCAGCGGCTGTCGATGTAAGATTCATCCAGCGGGACGAGGTTAAGATCGAACGCGGCCAGCAGGAACTTGCACGACGGGTAGGACGGCACGTAGAGCGAGACGTTGAACACCTGCCCCGAGGCGGTGGCCGAGACCGCGTACAGATCGACCGGGTCGTCGGTCATGCTGACGTTGCCGGCATAGGACTGGCCGCTCGTGCAGGCGGTGGCGTTGGCGAGGTCGTTGTCGTTGTCCTGGACCCGCGCCATTGCGGGGCCCTCCACGGCCGGGGCAGGCGGGAACGAGGACGCCAGCACAAGCAGCGCCAGACCAACCATCAGTACGCGCCGCGTTCTCATGAGCATCCCCATGTTCCATCCTTTAAAGGATATATGAAATTTGTGGGACGCTCGAAGGGTTTAAACGGAGGCCCCGCCCGGAGGCACGGTCGGCGGGGCCCCCGGGAGGCTGCCCCACGCAGGCCGGGGAAGCCTACCATTGCAGGTCCGGCGGCTTGAGCGGCGCCGGCGCCGGCGTGGCCTTCCGGCCGCGCCGAATTAGCATCACCGCCGCCACCCCGGCCACCACGGCCACCACGGCCACCACGGCCAGAAGAAGGGTCAGGTCCATCCCGGCGCTCGTGGGCTCCGCCACCTCGATGGTCACGGAGTTCTCGGCCACGGCCATCCCGTCCGAGACGGTCAGCAGGATGCGGTGCTTCCCGGGCGAGAGGCTGGTCAGCGAGAACGACTGGCCGGTCCCGATGACCTTCCCGCTTTCGGTCCAGCAGTAGCTCAGCGCGTCGTTGTCGGCGTCTATCGCCTCGGCGCTGAACTGGACCGTCTTGCCCTTCTCGAACTTCTTCCCGTCCACCGGGGTGAAAGAGACGATGCTGGGCTTGGCGTTTGGCTTCACCGTGATGCTCACCACCGGCGACTTCACGGTGACGGCGCCGTCGGACACCTCGAGCGTTATCTTGTGGATGCCTATCCCCATCTCCAGGTCGATGGTCCGGCCGGTCCCCAGCTCCATCAGGCCCTCCATCCACCGGTAGACCAGCTGGTCCTCGTCCGGGTCGGTGGCGTTGCCCTCGAACTTGATGGGCGCGCCCTCCTTGAACAGCTCGCCGGGCCGGGGCGAGATTATCGAGACCTTGGTCGGATCCCGGTTGAGGTTCTTCACCGTAACGTTCCAGCTCATCGTCGTGGCAAGCTCGCCGTCGTCGACCGAGATCTTCACCACGTGGTCGCCGGCCGAGCTGTAGTTGGTCTTGAAAACGAACGTGGTCGCGCTCACCAGCACCTTCTGGTCGTCCAGGTACCAGGCGTAGTTCACCGCCGAGGAGCTCTCCTGGTCCATCGCCGCCACGCTGAAGTCAAGCACGTCGTCCTCGGTCAGCGTCACGCTCCCCGGCGGGCTGAACGCCGTTATCCGCGGCGGGTCGTTGACGGGGACCACGGTCACCTTCACTACCACATAGTTGTCGCCCAGCCCGAAGCTGTCCTTGGCGCCCAGCCGGATGTTCTCGAAGAACCCGGACAGGTCCGGCTTCGGCCGGAACGTGACGTTGAGGTCGCCCGGGCTGCTGAGCACGTCGATGTTCATGTTCTGGGACGCCGTGAGGTTTATCGGGTCCCCGTCCGGGTCCCAGAACACCGGCGAGAAGTCGAACAGGAGCGTCTCGTCCTCGTTGACCAGAATCTCCGGCGGCTGGTTCTTCACCTGCGGCGGCTGGTTCACGTGCCTGACTATCACCTTGCACACGCCCGTGGCTATGTTCCCGGCGATGTCCGTGGCGCTGAAGGTCAGGTTCACCGTGCCCCAGAAGTTGATGGGCGCCGTCAAGGTGACCTTCCCGGCGGCGGTGATGTTCACCCACACCGAGCCGTTGGCGAACACGCCGAATGTGAGCTTGTCCCCCGGCGGGTAGAGCGTGTCGTTGTCGAAGAAGAACAAGTTGAGGTCCAGAGGGCCAAAGCTTTTGGCCTGGTCCACGTAGACGTCCGGGATGGGCTTCAAAAGATAGGGCGAGTCCTCGACGGAAACGACGGTCACGTTCACTATGGCCGCGGTCTGGAACTGCGAATCCTGGGCGATGACCTGGGCGTTCTCGTTCCCGTACCAGTTGGGGGCCCCGAAGAGCTCCAGCTCGCCGGTGGTCTGGCAGAAGGAGCCCTGGATGTGCGCCGCGGTCACCTTGACCTTCAGGCTGTCGCCGTCGGGGTCCAGGAAGTAGTCGTAGATGTTCACCCTGTGATGCTCGTCCTCGTTGATGGTCAGCGGGTTGAACTGGTTCTTTATCTGCGGAGGGTGGTTGGGGGAGCTGAAGTTGATCCAGTAGCTCATCTGGGCGGGGTCGTCGCTGGGCCCGCCGTAGCCATAAGTGCCCATCAGTATGACCGCGATGTAGTAGGTGTCGTCCACCGGCGCCGCCGGCACCGTCTGGTTGAGGAAGTAGCTGGAGCCGTAACCGCCGGTGCTCTCGCCCGATATCACGCGCTCGAGCCTCGAGTTGTACACGGTGACGTTGAAGTACGCCGCAGAGCTGGTGCGGCTCACGTTCACGATGATGTTGTCATTGGTCAGGACCTTGTGGGAATACCAGTCGTAGTGGTCGAAGGCCTTGTCCAGCGTGCCATTGAGGTGGGCGTTCTTTGACGCCACCGTGGCGTTCGGGAAATCATTGTCGGATTCGGCGGCCATCGTGAACCGGCCGTTGGTCAATGTGTAATTGGACGTCCCGGTGCCCCCATTGAATGATCCGAAATTTATTCGATAATAATACCAACCGGTATAGCTTGCCAAGCCCGAGACATTGGTCCGGGTGGTAAACCACGATGATGAGTTGTAAATCTGGGTACCGTTGTAATTAAGAAGATCCGTAAGATATTTGTTCACATAAGCACCTGAGTTGGACTTATAGGTCATGTTCACCCAGAATCCCTCGGCGGTGCCGCCGGTGCTGCCGTTGAGCCACACGCGGTACCAGTCGGTGCGGGATTCGGGGCTGCTGACGGTGCCGTTGACCGGCACATCCGCCACGAGCACCGGCGGGTCGGCCACCGTGACGGTAAGGTTGTAGTAGCTGGCCACGTTGTTTGCGTTGCAGTTGACACGTATGTAGTAGGTGCCGCTGATGGGCGCCAGGGCGGTGTCACCCCGGATGGTCCCGCCCCCGGAGACCTCCTGTTGGGGCAGAACCGATCCTCCGCCCGGGTCATAAACATCGAGACGGACGTCCGCCGAGGAGGTGCTGAAGTTTACCGAGGCTTTGATGGTCTGGCCGGCCAGGGCGGCTATCTTGTAGAAGTCGTAGCGGTCGTTGTCGATCCGGCTGACCTCTCCGGCGGCCAAAACGCCGCTCGAAATCGGCGTGGCCAGGTCGGTCGAGTTGTCGTTGTCCGGCGTGAGGGGCACGCCCGAGGCGAGCGCGCCCGGGACCACGACAGCGAATGCGGTGGCGGTCAGAAGGACGATAGATAGTACGGACTGGAGCTTTCCCATGGAGTCCACCTTTCCTATAGTACGTCCAACCCTTATTAAGTAATATCGGTGCAACATTTAAAAAGCTATTAATAATAGTACCTGGGCCGGCCCTCACCCTATCCGCCTGCACCAACCGCAAAGATCGGTGAGCCGGCAAGCCGGGAAACCGGATAGCCGGTGGGCAAACCGGAACCGCAGACGACCTTCGGTCGTCTAGGCCGTTGACGAGCAAAGCTCGTCTCGGCCCAGAAGACCTCTGTGGAGGTCTTCCCGGGCCCAGAGGACCGGAGGTCCTCAGGGAGCCGGTGAGCCGGTTCCGACGAGCGTTCCCGGCTCCCCGGTTCCCCGGCTCACCGGTTTTCCCCCCCGGTTCCCCGGCTCACCGGCTCGCCGGCCGTTTCGCGCCGTCACCACCCGACCGGCGGCTGCTTCAGCGGCACCGGCTCCGGCTTGGCCTTCCGGCCGCGCCGAATTAGCATCACGGCCGCCACCCCGGCCACCCCGGCCACCACGGCCACCACGGCCAGGAGCGGGGTCAGGTCCATCCCGGCGCTCGAGGGCTCCATCACCTCGATGGTCACCGTCTGGTCCACCACCGCCATCCCGTCCGACACGGTCAGCTGGATGCGGTGCTTCCCGGGCGAAAGGCTGGTCAGCGAGAACGACTGGCCGGTCCCGATGACCTTCCCGTTCTCCGTCCAGCAGTAGCTCAGGGCGTCGTTGTCGGTGTCCATCGCCTCGGCGCGAAACGTCACCGTCTTGCCCTTGTCGAACTTCTTCCCGTCCACCGGGCTGAACGAGATTATGGTGGGCCGGGCGTTGGCGTTCACCGTGATGCTCACCACCGGCGACCTCAAGGTGGCGAAACCGTCGGACACCTCCAGCGTTATCTTGTGGATCCCGATGCCCAGCACGAGGTAGACCGTGCGGCCGGTCCCGAGCTCCAGTAGGCCCTCCATCCACCGAAAGCCCAGCTCGTCCCCGTCCGGGTCGGTGGCGTTGCCCTCGAACTTCAGGGGCGCCCCCTCCTTGAACACCTCGCCGGGCCGCGGCGTCGCTATCGCGACCTTGGTCGGCTCCCGGTTGAGGTTCTTGACGGAAACGTTCCAGCTCATCGCCGTGGCAAGCTCGCCGTCGTCGACCGAGACCTTCACCACATGGTCGCCGGCCGAGCTGTAGTTGGTCTTGAAAACGAATGTGGTCGCGCTCACCAGCACCTTCTGGTCGTCCAGGTACCAGGCGTAGTTCACCGCCGAGGAGCTCTCCTGGTCCATCGCCGCCACGCTGAAGTCAAGCACGTCGCCCTCGGTCAGCGTCACGCTACCGGGCGGGCTGAACGCTGTTATGCGGGGCGGGTCGTTGATCGGGACCACGGTCACCTTCACGACGACATAGTTGTCCCCCACCCCAAGGCTGTCTTTGGCCGAAAGCCGGATGTTCTCGAAGAACCCGGACAGGTCCGGCTTCGGCCGGAAGGTGACATTGAGGTCGCCCGGGTTGCCGAGCACGTCGATGTTCATGTTCTGCGACGCCGTGAGCGTTACCGGGTCCCCGTCGGGGTCCCAGAACACCGGCGAGAAATCGACCGTCACGCGGTCGTCCTCGTTGACCTCGATGTCCGGCGGCTGGTTCTTCACCTGCGGCGGCTGGTTCACGTGCTTCACTATCACCCTGCACTGGCCCATGGCCACGTTGGCGGCGAGGTCAGTGGCGCTGAAGCTCAGGTTCACCGTGCCCCAGAAGTTGACGGGCGCGGTCAGCGTGACCTTCCCGGCCGGGGTGATGTTCACCCACACCGAGCCGTTGGCGAACACGCCGTACGTGAGCCTGTCACCCGGAGGGTAGAGCGTGTCGTTGTCGAAGAAGTACGAGGCGAGGTCCAGCGGCCCAAAGCTCTTGGCCTGGTCCATGTACACATCCGGGATGGGCTTCATGATATAGGGCGCGTCCTCGACCGAAAGGACGGTCACGTTCACGATGGCCGCCGTCTGGAACTGGGCGTCCTGGGCGATCACCTGGGCGTTCTCGTTGCCGTACCAGTTGGGCGCCCCGAATATCTCCAGCTCGCCCGATGTCTGGCAGAACAGGCCCAGGACGTGGGGCGCGGTCACCTTGACCCTGAGGCTGTCCCCGTCGCGGTCCGAGAAGTAGTCATAGACGTTGACCTTGTATCGCTCGTCCTCGTTGATAGTTATGGGGTTGAACTGGTTCTTTATCTGCGGTGGGTGGTTGGGGGTGCTGAAGTTGATCCAGTAGGGGATGATGGCGTCGTTGTCGTCGGCATTGTTGGACACGGCCATCACGGCAATGTAGTACTGGTCGTCCGCAGGGGCCGAGGGCGCGGTGAGATTTATGTTGCGGGGAGGGTTCCCGCCTCCGGTGGGCGTGGTGTCGTCCCCGGCGACGTACCGCAGCTGCGAATCGAATATCGAGAGGTTGAAGATGTAGCGCACGCCTTGCTGGGAAACGTTCACTATCAGGTTGTCGCCGGAAAACACCGGGCACCGGTACCAGTCGTAGTGGTCGAAGCTCTTGCCGACGACGCCCTGTATGTGGGCGTTGGCCGCCACGGCCGTGGCGTTCTGATAATCGCTGTCGCCGTCGCACGTGACGGTGTACTTGCCGCAGTCGATGGAATAGCTCACGGCGCTCTGGTAGGTGTAGATCCGGTAGTAATACCAGCCCCAATGCGTCGCCCCCGCCGAGATGTTGTATCTGGTGCTGGACGAGCTGGAGCCGTTGAACTCGTGGGTGCCGTTGAAGTTGAGGATGTCGTAGACCCTCTTGCCCATTGCCTGGTTGGACGGCGTCTTGGTGGCGCATATCCAGACCGCCTCGGCCTGCCCGCCCTGGTTGCCCTTGAGAAAGATGCGGTAGTAGTCTGTCCGGTGGTCGTTCCAGTTCAGGCTTCCGGTGGCGGCGACGCCGGGGACGAGCTCGGGAGGGGTGGCGACCGTCACATTGACGGTATAGGCGGTGGCGTCCCAGTTGGAGTACACCCTGACGTAATAGGTCCCGTTCACGGAGCAGAGCCCGGTGTCCCCCCGCGGGCTTGAACCTCCGGCGGTCTCGCCTATCTGGAAGATGCTGGCCATGAACGAGGTGTAGACGTTTATGCCCAGGTCGCACGAGGAGGTGGTGTAGGCCACGGACACGCGGATGGTCTGGCCGGCCAGGGCGTCTATCTTGTAATAGTCGTTGGTGTCGTCGGCGCGGTCCACGCTGTCGCTCACCGGCACGCCGCTTGTGATCGGGGTGGCCGTATCGGTCGACCCGTTGTTGTCCGGCGTGCGCGCTCCGTCGGCGGCGACCGGGCCCGGGACGAAGAGGGCCGAAACCGTCAACATCAACACTGACAGTATGCACTGGAGCCTGTTCACCGGTTTCACCGGATTCTAAGAGAGGTATGCCGATATTAAATGATTCTGGTCGGCGAGCCGGTAAGCCGGTAAGCCGGTAAGCCGGTGGGTAAGCCGGGGCCGCAGGCGAGCGAAGCTCGCCTAGGCCAGGAGGACCAATGACCAATGGGACAGTGGTCCTCCGGGAGCTGGTGAGCCGGTAAGCCGGTTCCGGCGCAAGAAATCCGGCGGATCGATCAACCGGCTCTCCGGCTTGCCGGCTCGCCGGCTTTCCCCCCGGCTCTCCGGCTTGCCGGCTCGCCGGCTAACCCGTGTTCTCCAAATACCTATTAAACACAAGCGCTATACCGGGAAACAGAGGAAGGGACCAATGGCAGCGATACCGATAGCCGAGGAGCTCGCCAAGAAGCAGAAGGAGATCTCGGTAGCGGAGTTCTTCGAGCGCAACAAGCAGCTTCTGGGCTTCGACAGCCCCACGCGGGCCATGCTTACGGCCATCAAGGAGGCGGTGGACAACTCTCTGGACGCCTGCGAGGAGGCGGCCATACTGCCGGACCTTCTTCTGGAGATAAAGGAGCAGGCCAAGGGCGAGTACTTCGTGGCGGTCCAGGACAACGGCCCCGGCATCGTCAAGCAGCAGATACCGTCCGTGTTCGGCCGTCTGCTCTACGGCTCGCGCTTCCACGCGATAAGGCAGTCGCGGGGCCAGCAGGGCATCGGCATCTCGGCGGTCGTGATGTACGCCATGCTCACGACGGGAAGGCCCACGCGCGTCATATCGAAGATAGGGGCGGAGTACCCGGCGATAGCCATGGAGCTAATGCTGGACACGAAAAAGAATGCACCCGAAGTGCTCAAGCAGGAAGTCATTCTCTGGAAGGATTCCCGGGCCAAGGTGGAGGACGGGCCCGCAAAGGAGGTGGAGCACGGCACCCGCGTCGAGTTCGTCATCAAGGCGCGCTACATCCGCGGGAAGCAGTCGCCCTACGACTACCTTCGCAGCTGCGCCATCGTCAACCCGCACGCCAAGATCGCGCTCGTCGAGCCCGACGGCACGCAGACTTTGTTCGACCGGGCGACCGAGAAGATGCCGGCCGTTTGCGTTGAGATAAAGCCCCACCCTGAAGGCATCGAGCTGGGCACGCTCATCAAGATGTCCAAGGAAACCGAATCGTACAAGCTCACCTCTTTTCTCGTCAACGATTTCTCGCGCGTGAGCCTCGACAAGGCCCGCCAGGTCGCCCAGAAGGCGAACCTGCCGGAGAATATGAAACCAAAGGACCTGGACCTCGAGAGCGCCCGGCGCATCCTGGCCGCATTCAAGGAGGTCCGGCTCATGGCCCCCCCGACCGACTGCCTTTCGCCCATCGGCGAGACGCTGATACGAAAGGGCATGAAGAAGGACGTCTCGGCCGATTTCGTGGTGACGCATACACGGCCCGCCTCCGTCTACGCCGGCAACCCGTTCCAGGTGGAGGCCGGGCTCATGTACGGCGGCGCCCTCAACAAGGAGGAGCAGGCGACGCTTTTGCGCTTTGCCAACCGGGTGCCGCTCCTGTTCCAGCAGGGCGGGTGCGCCATCACCCACGCAATCGAGGGCATCGACTGGAGAAGGTACGGCCTCGACCAGAAGGGCGGAAGCGGCATTCCCTCCGGGCCCGTCCTGTTCCTGGTGCATGTCGCCTGCACGAAGATACCGTTCACCTCCGAATCCAAAGAGGCAGTGGCGGACGTCCCCGAGATAATGGCCGAGGTGGGGCTTGCAATGCGCGAGTGCGCCCGCAAGATGCAGGTGCACATCAAGAAAAGGGCCCGCCTGGCCAAGCTCAAGGAGAAGGAGGAGATCATCCGCCAGCTTCTTCCGCTTATTGCCAAGAAATCCGCGGACCTTTTGGGCCGGCCCGTTCCCCCGATAGAGCCGGTCATCGCCAAGATAATGAACAGCGTGCTCATCAAGGAGGACATCCAGTTCGACGACAAGAAAAAGCTTCACCATGTCAAGCTGGAAATCATCAACTTCACGCCGACCCGCAAGAACTTCAAGCTGCTCAGCGTCGTTCCGGCGGACGCGCTCGTGCCCAATGTGTTCCCGAAGCCGACGTCGATGGAGAACCACATCATCACCTGGGACCTGAAGGGCCTCCAGACCGTCGAGCGTCTTTCGGTGGGCTTCGACCTCATGGGGTTGGACAAGGACGACTTCGACGAGTGCGAGCTTTACGTGAAGGACATCGACCCGGAGCTCGTGAACGGGGCGGAGCCGTGGGACCCCGAAGCATACGAGAAGAAGCAGAACGAAAATAGAGAGGATGAGGAGGAGGAAGAGGAATTGCCCGACGACAACGGCGGGCCCAAGGCAAAGGCGGCCTGCGGCAAGGGAGGCGACGACTGATGGCGCCCAAAAAGAAGACGACCACGCCGATGGTCAGCGACGAGACGCTCAGGCACGGAAAAGCGGTGGTGTCCTCGCTGGAGGGCGTCGCCAGGGAGGTCTACGACAAGATCGCCGCGACCCAGATACCCTCGATAAGCCTGCCCACCCGGACCAAGGGCAACATCGTGTTCTCGGACAAGGACCAGGTCTGGAAGTACGGGGCGCTCGAGACGCAGCGGACGGCCAAGACGCTGGAGGGCGCCTACATGCTGGCCCGGACGATGTACTCCGTGGATTTCATAAAGCAGATGATAGCCGAGAGCAAGTCGTCGACGCTCAGGGAAATGTACTACATCAGCGAGGGCTGGGGCCTGGCCAAGTTCCACGCACAGGACGAATCGGACAAGCTCATAGAGGACCTGGAGATACGGTCGAAACAGATGCGCGAGGAACTGAGGCTGCGGCCGGAGGAGAACGGCGCCTCCATCATCGGCAACATAACCATAGAGGAAGTGAACAGGAAGGGCGTGAAGAAGAAGTTCAACTGCCGCGACGACGTGGGCGACGGCGGGTACGGGATTCCCTACAACGTCGAGAAGGAGAAGCTAAGGTTCGTCAACTGGGATGCGAAGTTCATAATCGCCATCGAATGCCTTGACTCGGACGAGCCGCTCGTGGTCCGCAACGGCCACCACACAAAGATGCCGACCATAGGCAGTTTTGTGGACGCACACCTGGACGGACCCGGGAGGCAAAAACTGGGGGATGTTGAGTATTCGTCTCCAAAGAAGCCGGTACAGGTCCTGGCGTTGTCGCCCTCGGGCACATTGGGATGGCGCCGGGTCACGAGGGTCATGCGCCAGCCGCTCAAGGACCGGATGCTCCGCATCCGAACGGCATACAACCTCGGGCTCAAGGCGACCGCAAGCCACAAGATGGTCGTGTACGACGACTTCGGGTTCGTTGTCAAGAGGGCCGACGAGCTGCGGCCGGGCGACCTGGTGCCGGTGGCAAACCGGGCTCCCGAGGGCGAACTGCCTGGGAGCATTGATGTTGCCGAGACCGTGAAGAAGGCCAGTCCGGATGTATCGCTCAAGACCTTCGCGGATGGCACGATCTCTCTCAAGGATAGCCCGCTTCGTCTGCCGGCGAAACTGCACTTGAGCCCGGAGCTTTGCCGCCTCCTTGGGTATTATGCATCCGAGGGAACCAATGGCGGGAGCAATATCACGCTCTCCTTCGGGCACCTGGAAGATGCGGTCAGGGAAGATGCCAAGCGCTGCATCCGGGCTGTCTTCGGTCAAATCAATATATGGGAAGAAAAAATCTCCCGGCCATGGCACAGGTTGGTGTTCGGAGGAAAGCTGGCGGCATTGATTTTCAACGGCCTCGGGTGCGGGGCGAACGCTTCCACCAAACGAGTCCCCTGGCCGGTCCTTAATGCGCCAGAGGAGCTCAAACGCGAGTTCCTGCTGGGATGCTTGCGCGGGGATGGTTCTGCCGACATCCACGATGGAAAACGGGTCAATGCCGCGCCGAGGGTGCGATACGGCACCTGCAGCCGGCTCCTGGCGGCCGATCTTGCGACCTTGCTTGGCCAGTTGGGCATCGGCGTTTCCGTGCACGAGACGGACGCCGGTGATGGCGGCCTTATCAACGGGCGCAAGGTTGTTCGAAGGAATGTCCGATATGACCTGAATCTGCGGGGCGAAAAGAAAATACTCGCCCAATTCAGGGATTTCCTCATTGAAAAGACCGATGGTGAATTGCCGGAACGCATTCGCAATTTCTCTGCCTGGGGCTTCCCGTGCAAGGAGCTTGACTGCGACGAGGTGCGGGCAGCTGCAATGAAACACCTTCCGTCCAAAGAAAGGTGGGCGTTCTATCACAAGCTCGGGTATTCGAACGGGTTGCCGCCGGAGCAGATGCAACGGTTCTTCTCGCAGATACCGGAAGGGGCAAGCAAGAAAATCGATTTTGCGCGCGCGCTTCTCAAGAGCAATGTAGCGCTCGTGCCCGTCAAGGAGATTTCCGAAACGAAAGCGTCCAGCGACTTCGTCTACGACCTGACGGTCGAGGGCGACCACACGTTCGCGGCCGGTATGGGCAACATCGTAACCCACAACTGCGGCGGCATGTTCGACCGCCTCGCCGAGAACGGCTTCGATGAAAAGGAGGGCGCCGTGCTGGTCCACCTCAAGGGCCAGCCCGCCCGCTGCACCCGCCGGCTCATCAAGCGTCTGAGCACCGAGTGCAAGCTTCCCGTCGTGGTCTTCACCGACGGCGACCCGTGGTCGTTTAGGATATTCGCCTCGGTGGCCTACGGGGCCATCAAGACGGCGCACATCTCCGAATACCTGGCCACTCCCGAGGCGCAGTTCGTGGGCGTCACGCCCTCGGACATCGAAAACTACAAGTTGCCCTCGGACAAGCTCAACGACCAGGACATCCGGGCGCTCAAGGCCGAACTGACGGATCCGCGTTTCAGGGGCCAGGTGCTGGCGCACAAATCAGACGGCCGCGACATCATGTGGGAGGACGAGATAAAGCTCCAGCTCGAGATGGGGAAAAAGTCAGAGCAGCAGGCGCTGGCCAAGTACGGCCTGAACTTCGTCACCGAGAACTACCTGCCGGAGAAACTGAGCGAAATCGGGGTGCTGTAGGCCAGGGGAAGCTTTTTACCCCCCAAATGGGATTTGAGTGGGCCGCCAGCCGGCAGATCTCTGGACAGGGAGGATGCACAATGCTCGATCTCTTCAGGAAGAAACCGACGCCCGAGGAAATGACCACGAAGATCGCAATAGGCGAGGCAAAGCTGGCCAAAAGGGAGGCCCAGATAAAGGACAAGCGCGACAAGGCCCGCGCCGAGGCCAAGGAGGCGCTGTCCAAGGGCGACGAGCGCGGCTTCCGCGTGGCGTCCAAGGAGTACGGCAGCGCCCAGGGCCAGCTCAACACCGTCGGGACCATGGTCGAGATGTCCCAGACGATGAAAAATGCGCTCGAGGACCAGCAGGACATCACCGAGATAGTCCAGATAGGCCAGGAGCTGGCCTACGCCCAGAAGGCGATGGGCTTCGACACCGAGAAGATGGAGCAGGCCATCACCAACATAAGGACCGCCGTGGACAAGGTCAACACGACGTCGGAGATCTTGGGCATCCAGATGGAGGCCCTGACCAACTCGCCCGAATCCTCCAAGGAGCAGGACACGCTCAAGTCTGAGCTTTTGGCCGAGATGAAGGCCGAGACCGGTAAGGAAGAGGATATCAAAGAGAAGATAAAGAAGGAGAGGGAGCTCGCGTAGGGGAAACGCTCCCCGGTTGTGGCAGACTAGCGTGCGGCGGACGGCGGGCAGCGGGCAGCGTGCGACCGCCGTCCGCTGTACGCCGCCCGCAGTCCGCTGTACGCCCGTATTCTTACCAGACCATCGTCCCGTTGAGGAACTCCTTCGCCTCGTTGGTTTCCGGGCTGTCGAAGAACTTCTGCGGCGGGCCCGACTCTACAAGCCGTCCGCCCAGAAGCAGGCAGACGCGGTCGGCCAGGCGCTTGCCCTGCGCCAGGTTGTGGGTGACCATCATGACGGTGCCGCCGCCGTCGCGGAAGCCCCGGACCGCTTTTTCGAGCATGATGATGTTGGCCGGGTCCAGATTGGCCGTGAACTCGTCCAACAGTAGTAGTTCGGGCCCCAAAACGGCCGCGCGGGCGAAGGCCAGCCGCTGGACTTCGCCGCCGGAGAGCGTCGAGGCCGCCCGGCCTGCCATTTCCGCCAGCCCGACCGCCTTGAGCGCTTCAAGGGCGCGCCGGCGGGATTCTTCATCCTCCACCTTCCGCATGCGCAGGCCGTAGGTGGCGTTGCGCAGAACGCTCCCGCGGAACACCACCGGCTTCTGCAGTATCATGGCGAGCCTTCGGCGCGTTCCCAGGTCCCGGTCGCCCTCCGACCGGACCGCCCGCCCGTCGAACAGAACCCGGCCATCGGTGGGTGTGTCCAGCATCCCGGCCAGCCGGAGAAGGGTGGTCTTGCCCGAGCCGCTGGGGCCCAGCAGGCCGACGATCTCGCCCTTGCCGATGTCGAGGGAGACGGCATCAAGGGCCTTGACCGTCCCGAAGCGCCGCGTCACCTTTTCCATCGAAAGAAGGGCGGTCATTTCGGCCCCCGCTCCTGGAAATAGCCCAGCACATAGTAGATCCCGAACGTGATGCAAAGCAATATTGCGCCCAGCGCCGCGGCGTACTCGAAGTTACCCAGGCGCGTCTCCTGGACGACGGCCGTGGTGAGGACCCGCGTGTGGAACTGTATGTTCCCTCCGACCAGCATCGCCGCCCCGACCTCGCTCACCGCCCCGCCGAATGCGACCATTATCCCGGTCATGACGCCCGAGCGGGCCTCGCGCAATGCCGTGGCGCGGATCTGGCGGCGGCTGGCGCCCAGGGCCCGCGCCGTGTCCAGCACGGACTGGTCCACCTCGGCAACGGAGCTCAGCGTGATACCGGCGACGAGCGGGATGACCAGTATGAGCTCGGCCATTATCATGGCCTCGACGGTGAAGAGCAGGTCCAGTTCCGCAAGCGGTCCCTTGCTCGAGAGGAGGAAGAAGACGATGAGCCCGGCGACCACCGGCGGAAAACCGTAAAGGGTGTAAAGAACGGACTTGGCAAGATGCCTGCCCCGAAAGCGCGTAAGCCCCAGCCAGCTCCCCATCGGGATGGCGAGCAGGCTGCCGATTATCGTCGCCACGCCTGAGACCAGCAGGCTCCGCAGGGTTATCTCGACCAGCTCGTCGGGAGGTATGGGCATTCTTCAACCACCGGCATTGGGGAAGAAGAGCTGCTGGTCGTGTCGCCTGTACTGGGCGATGACCTGCTGGGTGTCGGGGCTGGTCAGCCAGTCGGTGAACTTGATGCCGGGCTTGGTGTTGACATGGGGCCCGTTGGAGCCGTTCACCGGTATGACGCCGTACTGGTTCTTGAGGTTGGCCGTGTCGTTTTGCAAAAGGACCTGCAGGTTGGGGAGCTTGTCCACCATCGACCACCAGGTGGCCGTGTCCGAGAGCGTGTAGGCCTTCTTCTCGTTGCAGGCGATGAGCGTCTCGCCCATGCCCTGGCTGAGGTTCAGGTACCACGTGTCGGTCTTGGGGTTGGGGGTCTTGCCCGTTTTGTTCCAGTAGCCCAGCTCATTGGTGTTAGTGCCGGAGGCGTCGCCGCGCGAGCAGAATATAGCGGTGCCGTTCTGGCCGGCCCAGGAGATTGTCTTGAACGCCGTGATGGTGTCGTTCATGCCGGATATCCCGGCCGGGTCGCTGGTGGACCCGACGATGATGAACCAGTTGTACATGACGTCCTTGCGATAGAGGCCCCATCCACCGGCGACGAAGTCCAGCTCCGCCTGTTTGGAGTGGACCAGCAAAACGTCGGCGTCACCTGTCTTTCCGAGGGCGATGGCCTGGCCGCTGCCGACGGATACGACCTTGACGTCGACGTTGTACTTCTTCTCGAACTTGGGTATGAGATAGTCCAGAAGGCCGCTGTCCTGCGTGCTGGTGGTGGTCGCAAGGATCAGCTTCTCCCTGCCGGCCGGGTTGCTTATGCAGCCCGAGAGGGCCAGCGTGGCCGAAAGCAGGACGACCGTCGAGAGGGCCAGAAAGGTTCGGCAGCGCGCGGGCATTTGACCGAACCGATGTGTTTCTTCGGACATATCGAACCCCGAGACGGGATGACGGACGGGATATAATAATATTTGCGGACTGAAAGAAACGGGTGAGCCGGCGAACCGGGGAGCCGGAAAGCCGGGGGGGAAAGCCGGATAGCCGGGGAGCCGGAAAGCCGGATACTCGAGGCCATCGTTCACCGGTTCGCCGGTTCCCCGGCTCACCGGCTCGCCCACCGGCTTACCGGCTTTCCGGCTCACCGGCTCGCAATCTCACTCGGCCTTCTCCGGCTTCTTCTCGGCGGCGCCCTTCTTCTCGAGCTCTATCTTGTACTCGAGCACGACCTTCGGCCGTACGGAGTTGCGCACCACGGCGTACTTGTCCGCCAGGTCCATGCAGCGCTCCACGGCCGCGACATCCTCGTCCGAGGCGACCACGGCCCGCGGGTGAAGGACTATGCGCTTGAACGCCATCCGGGGCATGACCCGGTCCATGATGCCGTTGCAGTTGCACTCGAACTCGCAAAGGCGGACCTTCTCCTTCTCGGCAAAACGGAGAAAGGCAAGCGTGAAGCTCATGTTTATGGCGGCGACGAATGCGTCCTCGGGGGTTAGGGTGCCGGATTCGCCCGAGAACTCCGGCGGCGGGGAGAAGGGCGCCTTGAAACCGTTGCCGCAGGCGAGCTTGCCCCGGTGGCCCTCGGTCCAGACCACCTTCGAGCTGTACACGTACAAGCCCCGTCCCCTCCGTGGCTATGATGGGAGGGCCGGTTCTTAAAGAATTCGTTCAATCCCGCTTGCGGAAGGCGCGAAGGTAGAGCCTGAGCGCCATCAAACCCATCGCCAGTACGACCGCTCCGAAGATCCAGGCCATCGTGCCGTAGTAAGGCGGCGGCGGGACATACTCGCCGGCGCGCAGGACACTGACGCGGAGCTCGGCCGGGGCCGAAAGCCCCTGTTCGTCGGTCGCGTTGACCGACACCCGGATGTCACCCCGGAAGGCAGCGCCGCGGGCGTCCGCCAGCAGGTAGTGACCGAAGAGCAGCGATATCTTCACTCCCGAGGGCTGGCCCCGGACATCGAGCCGGAAGCTGAGGTTGGCCGGGGGCGTCAGGTCGTCGGTGAAGTACTTCGACAGGTCCACCATCCTGGGGGCGGTCGCGCCGGCGTCCGCCCGGACCTCGGGGATCGAGCGGGCCCGCGGGGCCGCGCCTGCCTCGTAAGTGATTTCCAAGCCGTAGAGCCGCAGGCCGCCGCCGACCGCGGAGATGTTGAGCGGCACGGTGGCCTCCTCGGAGGCCGGCAGCGCCCGCAGGTACCCGGCGAGCGCCTCCCGCAGGTCCGGGCGATCCGAGAGACGGTAGACCACCAAGAGCGCGCCGAGCCTCACCAGCCCGGCCGAACCGGAAGCGACCCGGACTGGAATCTCGGTGAACCGTTGGCCTGACTGGTGGGCCGCCAGGTAGCCGGCCAGGGCAGAGGTCAGGTCGACGCGCACCGCGCCTTCGAGCGCACCCGGCCCGCTCCATTCGGCCGAGCCGTCACCGCCGATGTCCAATCTCACGTTGGATGGGGGACCGTCCGTCCATCCCAGGCCGATTGCAGAGCCGGAGCCAGCGCCCGCCAGCCGGCGGGACTCTGGCGACCAGCTAATGGAATTGAGATAAATACCGGGCGAAAGGTCCGTTCGGGTGCCGTCGGTCTCGTTGATGACCGAGAGCACGTTGCCGGCCGCTATGAATATCCTGCGGCCGGCCCGGTCGCGGGCGCAGGTCCCGAACCAGCCGTCCTCCAACTGCCGGCCGAGCACCGTCTCCAGCGTCCCGTTCGCATCACGTTCGAGCAGGCTGACGCCTCCGGGGAAGTAGCCCGAGCCCGGGGACTGGCCGACCAGCACCGCGCCCGATTCGTCGACGCTGATGGAGAGGACGTAAGGGCTGAGCAGCGGCGATTCCGAAAACGGCGTGACCAGCTCCTGGGCGCCGGTGGAGATGTTCAGAACGAGCAATCCGGCCCCGGAGCAGGCCGCGTAGAGCGTCCGCCCGTCGGGCGAGAGGGCCAGCGGGCCCACGGACGTCGAGGGCGTAGAGATGCGGGCGAAGGTCCCGTTGGGCCAGAGCTCGTAGAGGCCGCGGGCGTTGTACGCGGAGACCGCCAAGAAAAAGGTCCCGTTGAGGGCGCAGGGGGCGATCCCCTCTAGGTTGAAATAGAACCAGTCCTGTGGCAGCTGGACGGACCGCCGGACGTTCACGGGAACATTCCCAGCAAGGTCCAGCTCGAGGAGCTCGAGCGTGCGCAGGTCCCACAACCCGTATCCGGGTTCGCAGCGCAGGCCGCCCAATCCCGCTGCCACCAGCCGGCCGGTGACCGGGTCCCGGGTCAGTGCATCCACCCGGCCGCAGTCGATTGTCCACCTGCGCCGGCCGTCGGGGCCGATGGCCGTAAGGCCGTTCGACGTCCCGGCAATGATGTCTTCGCCCCGCGCCAGGACGGCCGTAACCCTTCCCGGGACCGGCTCGCCCGGCTCCGGCAGCTGCCAGGCGGCCCCGGCCTCGAGGGCAAAATCCAGCTCGAAGACCCAGATGCCACCGGCAGTCGAGGATGTTACAAGTCGTTGGGCCGCCGGGTCGTAGGCCCACGACCGGGCGCTCGACCAGTCGGCCCCGGCGCCCGAAAAGCCCCTCCAGGACCAGTCCCTGGCGTCGACGAGCACCAGCCGGGAGCCGGCGTAGCCGCCCGAATCCCCAATGGCGCACACGAGGTCTCCCTGGCGCCAGAGCCGGCTGCTGCTCTGGAGCTCCTCGAACGCCGGGACGTAGGTCACGGCCCCGTCGGCCAACGAGAGGGCGATGACGGCGTGGTTGTTCTCCACGCCGTTGTAGGAGCCGGAACCGCTCAGTCCCAGCAGGACGCTATCCCGCTCCGGGACGGAGACCATGGAGGCCAAGGAGGAGGTGACGTTGCTGTCCGAAAATACGCGCACCGTCCGTTCTTCGAGGCTGAACACCGACACGGCCTTGTAATAGGCGAAGGCCCCCCGGCAGGCCGTGATCAGCCTCCGGCTCTCGGGGTGGTAGTCGACCGCGACCGGCTCGTACCAGGCCGCCGCGGGGAACTCGGTCGCGCTCACCTGGTCCACCGCCCCCCCGACGAGGTCCCGGACCGCGGCCCAGCCGCGGCCGACCACGGCCAGGGAGCCCTCGGAGAACCTCATGGCCTCCAGCGAGGCGGCGTCCCGGCCGCTGAAGAACTCCTGCTCCTGCCCGCTGGTGAGGTTCACCGTGAGAACGCCCTCTCCCGGGAGCAAGAGCGCGGCCCGGTTGCTCTCCGGCAGGTACTGGATGTCCTCGACGAAGGCGCCGGATGCAAGGCGCAGCGCCAATCGGTGCGATCCGAGCACCGACCCCGTTATTGGGTCGCGGCTGGTGAAATCCACGATGTTGCCCACGACCTCGGTCTGGACCACCGTTCCGCGGACGGCGTCCCAGAAGACCCGGGGGGCGGAGGCCGCCGGCGAATATACCCTCGGCGGGAGCAGCCCGGGGGCGCCCGAAAGCTCCAGTGAGGCCTCCTTGACGACGGCGGCCGAGGGGAGGAGCAGGCCCGGCTCCGAGGCGTTGCCGCCACCCGGCGGGAACCCGAAAGAAAGGCTGTCCTTCCCGCCCTGGAAGGTCCTCTGGCGGCCCATCTCGCCGGTGCCCTCCTGGGTCGCTCCGAAATCCCAGACGGTGCCTGTGCCCAGCCGGAGCGTGGCCTGTGCCGGGTACTCGCCGTCCCTGCCGGGCAGCCCCTCGACCGAGAGCCCGGCGGAGCGTATGACCGCTTTCCTCGATATGGAGACGGTCGTCTGGTTCGAGCCCGGGGCGGGCCCGAAGTAGAATGTCGCCTCCGAGGAGCTGTCGGAGAACTGGGCCACGGTGCGGGGCTCGGCGCCGGCACCGGTCGGCAGGCCCGGGAGCAGGAGCATCGCGAGCACCGCCAGGCACGCGGCGGGCGCCAGGGGACCATCCGGCCGTTTCATAAGAGTGTTTCAATGATAGTGTTGTGATATATAATACCATAATGTATTTAACCGGCCGGGATACTAGAAGCGAAGAAGGACAGGGAACAGATGGGGCCTCCTCGGCTTGTGTGCGTGGCATTGGGCCTTCTTCTTCTGGCCGCCGCGCTGGGCGCCGGCTCCCGGGCGGTCCGGCTGGACCTGCTCTCCGACGGAAATGCAGCATCGCCGGACGACGGCTTCGGCACCTCCGTGGCCGTCTGCGAGCTCAACGGCGACGGCATCGGGGACATTGTCGTGGGCGCCCCCCAAAACGATTCGGCCGGCAGCAACGCCGGCGCCGTGTACATCTTCCTCGGAAGGTCCACGCTCTCCCCGGGACGCCTCTCCCCCCAAAACGCCAGCTTCGTCATAACCGGCCCGGGCAACGACAGCCTATTCGGCTCGTCGGTGGCGGCGGCCGGGGACTGGAACGGAGATTCGAGGGGGGACCTGCTGGTCGGGGCGCCCGGGTACAACCAAAGCCGCGGGGCCGCCTTCCTTTTTCTGGGGAGCAGGCCCTCCAACGGGAGCGCCCTTTCGGCCAACGTCACGGTGCTCGGCCCCTCGCCCGGCGGGCGCCTGGGAGCTTCCCTGGCGGGCGCCGGCGACCTCAACGGCGACGGCCTGGACGATATAGCCTGCGGCGCGCCGGGCGCGCCCTGGAACGGCGAGGTCCGGGTCTTCTTCGGCCAGAGGCTTTCGGGAGCTGTGAAGATCCCTGACCTTGCGGCCGATGTCACCGTCCGCGGCCCTCGCGCCGCCGGCTTCGGCTCGTCGGTCGCGGGCGCCGGAGACCTCAACGGCGACGGCACCGGGGAGCTGGCCGTGGCGGGCAAGGACGACCGCGTGTTCGTCTACTTCGGGAGCGGGAGCTTCGCCGACGATTTCCAGCTCCATATCACGAACGTCACGGCGGTTTCGCAAAACCAAAGCGACGACACCCAGCAGTACATCGGCAACCTCCAGGCCAGCGACGACTTCTACTACGTCGTGATGCAGGGCCGGACGATGTTTCTGGAGGACTTTCCCACCGCCGGCATGAACGGGACGATCCATTCCGCCCAGCTCAACTGCGTCTACCGGACGAGGGCCACCTGGGCCTGGTGGAACGATTTCACCGCGACCAACTACATCCGGTATTCCATCGCTCCCGGGGGGCTGAACGACACGAGCATGCGGCCCCTGTTCAACCCGTTCAAGGTCCCGCTGGGCGGTTTCGAGCTGTCGGGGCCGCGCCTGCAGAACGCCTCTGACATCGCAAGGCTGGGGATACAATACAAGAACAACGACGGCGGCTCCCAGGGAGACAATGTGGATGTCGACCAGCTCTGGATCTCGGTGGCCTGGTCCCGCCTGCCCAACGTGACCGTGAGGGGCGACAAGGGCTCGGAGTTCGGCGCCGCATTGGCGCCCGCCGGGGACCAGAACGGCGACGGCTTCGGGGACCTGCTCGTGGGCGCTCCCGGCCGCCAGAAGGAGCAGGGCGCCGCATTCGTCGTTTTCGGCGGCCCGGCGCTGCCGGCGTCCGGGAACGACACGCAATCGCGGCTTAGGCTCAACGGAACCTCGGCCGATGATCGTTTCGGCGCCTCCGTCGCCTCTGGCCGGATATCGCTCGACGACTTGCCCGACATCGTGGCAGGCGCGCCCGGCGCCGGCAGGGTCTACCTCTTCAACGGGACGGCCTCGCCGCGCAACCTGAGCGCCGCGCTCGCCGACGAGGTCGTGGAGGGCGGCCCGGGCGGCCTTTTCGGGGCGGCCGTGGCCTCCGGCGACGGAAACGGCCTGGGCCGGGACGAGGTGCTGGTCGGGGCGCCCGCCTCCAACCTTTCCGGGCGGGCCGCGATATACGAAAACAGGGACGAAAGGACCCTGAGCTGCCCGCTGGATGTTTCGTACGTGCCGCCGACCGACCCGAGGATCAACGAGACGGAGGACCAGGCGTTCGGGCTTTCGGTGAACAACCCGACCGTGGAGCTCGACGTCGGCCGCCAGTGGTACCTCGACGGATCGGCCCTCCCGGGGGAAACGGGAACGGACTTCACCTTTCGGTCCGGGTACACCTCGGCCGGCGATCACAACGTGACGGTGACCGTCTCGGACGGGGCAAGAACGGCCTCGCACCGCTGGAACCTGCTGGTGACCGACGTCAACGCCCCGCCGGCCGTGGACTGGCAACCCCCGGGGGATGTGACGATCGACGAGGGAACCGAGCTCACGTTGAGGGCGGACGCCGCCGATTTCGACGGAGACCCGCTGACCTTTGCCTGGTCGCTGGACGGGGTCGACGTGGGCGCCGACGAGCCATCCTATGTTTTCCGGCCGGATTTCGATTCGGCCGGTGTCCACCGTTTCGCCTGCACGGTCGACGACCAGAGGGGCCACGTGGTGGCCGGCAGGTGGACCGTGACGGTCCAAAACATGAACCGCCCGCCCGAGATAGATTTCGTCTCCCCCGCAAGCTCGGACCTCCAGATCAGCGAGGGCGGGTCGGTCCAGTTCACCGTTGCGGCCCGCGACCCGGACGGCGGGCCCGTGACCATCATGTGGCACCTGGGCGCCGGCCTGGTCGTGGTGGACTCCGACTCGTACACCTTCCGGCCGGACTTTCGCTCGGCCGGGACCTGGACCGTCAGGGCCAACGTGTCCGACGGCGAGCTGGCCGCGTCGCACGCCTGGAGCGTCTCGGTGCTGCACGTCAACGCCCCGCCGGTCATTGACGCCTTCGGCCCGGAGGGCGAGGTCCAAATCGACGCCGGCCAGATCGCCCGCTTCTGGGTCCGATCACACGACCCCAACGGGGACCAGCTCAACGTCTCCTGGCTGGTGGACGGCGGCCTTGCGGCCTCGGGGGACCTCTCGTTCGAGCTCCCGGGGTCGGAAGAATCGCCCGGCGCGCAGCTGGTGCAGGCCCTCCTGAGCGACGGGGCCAACAGCGTGATGGTGAACTGGACATTGCTGGTGAACCACGCGCCACGCATAACCAACTGGAACCCGGTCGAGGACCCAACCTACATCGAGCCGGGGCGCGAGGCGTTCTTCTTCGTCACGCCCGTGGACCCCGACAACGACCCGCTCGCCCTGGCCTGGTACCTCGACGGCCGCTACGAGGTCGGCGTGCTGGGCAACTCGGCGCGGTTCTCGCTGGGCCCCTCGTCCCCGGGGAGCCACCGCATGATGGTGGTCGTGTCCGACGGCCGGCTCTCCGATACTCGCGCCTGGACGGTGGTGGTCAACGGGACCGCCGCCGGTCCCCCGGTGCCCCGCATCGAGTTTCGGCCCGCCGGCCCGCGCGCTGGCGAGGACATCGTGCTCTCGGCCCGGGCAAGCTCGGGCGGCCTCCAGCTGGTCAACTTCACCTGGGACCTCGGCGACGGCACGCTGGCCTACGGCGCCGAACTGGCGCACCGGTACGCCGACGCCGGAATATACACAGTGAGGCTCACGGTCACCGACGCCCGGGGGAACCGGGCGACGGCCACGGCCGACCTGGCGATCGGGCCCGATGCCGCGCCCTTTCGCAAAACGGAGGACTGGGGCCTGCCCTTGTTCGTTGTCGCGGCGGCGCTGGCGGCGGCGCTGGCGGCCGCGGCCGTCTGGCTGTGGAGAGCGCAAAGGAAGCTGGGCCCGGGAGCAGGCGGCTAGCCGCGCAGCCGGAACCTCTGGATCTTGCCCGTGGCCGTCTTGGGGAGCTCGTCGACGAACTCAACCCAGCGAGGATACTTGTACTTCGCCGTGGTCTTCTTCACGTGCTCCTGGATCTTCTTTACCAGTTCATCCGAAGGCGAAACGCCCTTTCTCAGCACCACGAACGCCTCTGGTTTCACCAGCCCGTCCTCGTCCGGCCGGCCGACCACCGCGCACTCGAAGACCTCGAGCAGCTCCATGATGGAGTTCTCCACCTCGACCGGGGACACCCAGATGCCGCCGACCTTGAGCATGTCGTCGCTGCGGCCCTGGTAATAGTAGTAGCCGTCGTCGTCGCGTGAGTAGACGTCGCCCGTGGCCAGCCAGTCGCCGAGCATCACCTTGGCGCTCTTTTTGTGCCGGCCCCAGTAGAGCACCGCCATGGACTCGCCCTTGACCAGCAGGTTGCCCACGGTCCCGTTGGGAACCTCCTGGCCGCTGTCGTCGACGATGCGCGCCTCGTATCCGGGCACTATCTTCCCGGTGGAGCCGGGACGGACCTCGCCGGGGCGGTTGGAGATGAATATGTGCAGAAGCTCCGTGGAGCCTATGCCCTCGACGATCTCCTGCCCGAAGGCCTTCTTCCAGCTCTCGAATATCGCCGGCTGGAGGGCCTCGCCGGCCGAAATGACCAGCTTCAATGAGGACAGGTCGCGCTTTTTGGCCTCCGCAGCGGCCAGCATCGCTGCAAAGAGCGTGGGCACGCCGAAGAAATGCGTCGGTCGGTATCTTTCCAGGACGGCGAAGACGCCCTCGGGCGAGGGCTTGTCGGGGTACAGGACTGTGGCGCCGCCGTGGCGCAGCGGGAAGGTCAGGCTGTTGCCCAATCCGTAGGCGAAGAAGAGCTTCGAGGCGGAGAAGCAGATGCTTTTTTCGTCGATGCCGAGCACCTGTTTGGCGTAAAGGTCGGTGGTGGTGAGTATGTCGTGGTGCAGATGGACCGTACCCTTGGGCCGGCCGGTGGAGCCGGAGCTGTAGAGCCACAGGGCGATGTCGTTTTTGTAGGTCCGGGCCGGAGTGTGGCTCTTCCGGTAGCAGGAGATGAGCTCCCGCCAGCCGTGGACGCGGGGAAGGGCGCTCACCCAGGACAGGTCCTCGTTTTCGCGGGGGACGATGACCACGGCCTTGAGGTAGCGCAGGTCGTCGAGGACGGGCGCCACCTTCCGGTAGTGCTCGGTGCTCGTGACGAGTATCCGCGAGCGGCTGTCCTCGAGCATGAAGCGCGTGTCCTTTTCGTTGAGCATCGGGTTGACGCAGACGGGCACGGCTCCCAGGCGCATCCCGCCGAGGAAGGCGCAGACGAACTCGGGGCAGTCGTGCAGAAGGATCAGGTAGCGGTGCTCGATGTCCAGCCCCAGGTCGGTGAATGCGTTGGCCGCCTGGCAGACGTTGTCGTGGAGCCAGTTGTAGGTCAGCTTCTCGTCTCCGTAATGGATGGCCACGCGCTCGCCGCGGCCCTTCCTGATGTTCTCATCGACCAGCACCTCGGCCATGTTGAGTTCGACCGGAATGCTTGCGTAGAAATCGCTTTCCTCCTCGTCCTCGTTCATCCTGGCAGCCTCTCTCGCTCCGGGGCCAAAAATACTGGGTGGGTTCTTATTGTTATTGGTCATTGGCGCGCCATGGCATTGCGCGGCCCCCCGGGGACCTGCGATGGACCCGAAGGCTCAATATCCGGCCCCTTCACAGGCGAGGACCGCCCGCAGGCGGTCCGGAGCCGGTCTTTTTCTTTCTTTCCGGTTTGCCCAAAGAAAAACATCGATGTCCGACCACCGGCTAACGCCGGTGGTCTCCATCCTATCGGAGCCGCTTCGCTACCACCGCCTCTTGGCGGTGGTCTCCTCTCGGATGAAAAAGAAAACGACGAGTTAATTTTCGTTGGAACTCAATGGCGAGGACCGCCCGCAGGCGGTCCGAGCAACCGGCGAGGTGTCATGGTCGCCTCGCCG
>Ga0315291_10002108_pt1 | contig 26282 bp, 43 predicted proteins | sample YL17G12_20_MG_FD_203070 | JGI IMG/M metagenome (GOLD analysis project Ga0315291, IMG submission 203070) | Sediment microbial communities from Yellowstone Lake, YNP, Wyoming, USA - YL17G12_20 | ecosystem: Environmental > Aquatic > Freshwater > Lake > Sediment | place: USA: Wyoming | collected...
CCCCCGGAATAATCACACCAGGAAATCGTTGACCGTTTCATTGTTCCCCCTTCCCTTGCCACTTTCCACACGCCACCCAATTCGTCGCCCAACTGGCGCTCCGCCCATGCCGGTGCGGCTCAGTCGGTAACAGCAGGCAGTACATGGACGTGGCCTGGTACTGCGCGCAGTGCCCACAACGTTGCCCCTCGGTGACGCCGTGGGAGGCGTGCATACGGGCCAGTCGCGCTGAGGTGTAGATGCGGGTCATGGTGGCTCCGGTTCGGTGGTCTCCGGTTCTGGGACCTCCGGCCATCGCACGTATCCCAGCCATTCATCACCTCGCCAGGCGGGCATCCATACGCCGGGCCGGCAGTCGGCCAGGTACCGCTCGAAATCGGGCTGGGCATCAAGTTCATGCTGCGCCCTTTCCGCCTCTTTCACCACCAGGGCCACCGAGGGGAAAAACTGGTCGCGGCTGATAATCCGCTCAGCGGCCAGCGTCACCGCCGGGGCCGTGCGCTGCTTCAACCCGGTATGATAGGCCCGCATGGTATTGGCGTTCGGCTTGAAATGCGGATAGGCCCCCAGGAGCATATCCATGATCGGGCGAAACTCATCAAGCTCCATGCGCCGCCTCCTTACGCTTCTCTTGCTCATACCAATCGTCTAACATCTCCGTGCTGGTCTTTCCAGAGACGTGCCCATTGTTGCGGTGCTCGGCAAAGGCTTTCGTGATGTAGGCCAGCACGTCTCCCGTCGGTGGCTTCGCGGACAGCTGCCACAGTATCTCCGCAAGGCGGCCAGCGCCGCCAACCGAGCGGGCAACCTTGCCGAGATAACCGTAGTCCGGCGCGGGCGGTGGGAAGCAAATGAGGTATATCTCTGTGAGGATAGCCTGCTTGTTGGGCGCAGTCCGCAGGACATCAAGCAGAAAGCGAAAAGCATCGGCCAGGTTAGGCGGCTGTGCGGGCTGGCCTGCACCCGATGTACTCATCGGGTACTTATAGCTTAATAGCCTTATAGTAATAGAGAGAGTGCAGGATTCTTCACTTCTCTCTTCACTTCTCTCTTCACTTCTCTCGCCATTTTGGGCATGTGAAGTGAAAGATATTGCACTTCTCTCATCTTGCCTCTGGGTCAGCCACTCCTCAACACTGCGCCAATTGGAAACTTGCACTTCCAGGTGATGCGGTTTCCGGCCCATTTTTATGACATATTGGTTCTGTTGGAGTGTCTGAAACCAAGACTTGATAGTGCGTGAAGTGACGCCCAAGTCCTCAGCCGCCTCTTCGTGATTGTAAGTAAGCATCCCCTCCTGTTGATGTATCCAGGCGCGCGCCAGCACCCAGCCATAGAGCCAGATCGCCATGCCCATCTGCTTGACGTGCTTGGCGTCGTAGAGGCCCTCGAAGGTTGGGAAGTACCAGCGCGAGCCGGATGAGTCAGTCATCTTCCCATCAGCAATTGAATGGCGTAGTACGCCGGATTGCTAAATCCTAGGAAAGCGGACGTGAGACAAAGCACGCCTGGAATTGTGCAGCAAATTGCCAATGACGCCCAGAGCCAACAATAACTCCAGTTGGCATTACCCCAGCGAGACTCAAAACCTGCCTTGCCAATAGTTAGTAGCAGAAACCCACCGGCAAGGGCGCACAACCAAATACCCCACGTTTGCTGGACTTGGGCGTTTATCAAAACTTGCTTGACCATCGTGTCCCACGTAGCCTGGCCCATCGGCCCCAGGCGCTCGACGAGAATGTCCAGGATCTTCGAGATGTCCGTTGGGTTCATCGTTCCTCCTTCACTCTCTCCTCGTACAGCCCGCACGCCCTATTCTGCTCGCTCCACGGCATCTTGTGGCCGCCCGGCGTGGTGAACGCTGCGCAGACCCAGTAATCCGCCGCCTCGCCGAAGTCATGGCACGAAAGCAGGTGCTGGCAGCCGGCGCACTTCTGCAACAGGTTCTCGCTGGCCCCATGGCGGCTCACCATAAGATTCGGCCCTTGCGGTTTCTCGTGTTTCATCTCCCCCTCCCCGCCCACAGCGCCACCCCACTCCAAAAGATCAGCAGTGCCATGGCCGCACGCAGTAACCAGATCACGGGGCCCCCTTGCTTGGGGGCTACGCTCCCCCCTGGCGCGGTCTCTCACCGGCTTGGCGTACTGGCATCACAGCGTCTTGTCCGGGTCGCTTCTCGTTTCCCGGCGCCTGTGCCCGGACCACGTTCCCATCCTCTCGGGGTATGGGGCACGGGCCAGAATCGAACTGGCCGGGGTTTCTGCATTACCCTACCCACACCGTGCCCTTGCCGAGCCGCCGCCAACCTTTGTCTAATCGCCGCGCACGGCCCGGCCAAACATCCTACAGTCGCTCCCTCATCTTCACGACGAACTTGATGGCCTCACCCATCACGCGGACGGCATAGTCCAGTAGATCACACTCGAGATCCAGCGCCTGGCGCTCTTTGGCCAGCTGGCGCAGCGCATCCTGTAGGCTCATATCACTCCTTTGCGATGACATCAGTGATCTTGAGACAGCTATCGCAGCGCCAGGCCACCAGGCTTCGTTTGGCGATTTGTTGGGGGTCCTCGGGGTAAGGGTCATCAAACATCGAGATCGGTATCTGCCAGGTTTCCAGGCCGCACAGGGGGCACTGGCGTCGGGTCATAGGCTCATTTAGGTCACGGTACTTTTGGATAGCCTGCGTCGACGCGCTCATGCGTACATCGCTCCTTTTGGGTTCCTCTGCGGCGTGTCACCTGGCGGCGCGTCATCCCTGGCCAGCGCTTTGACCCCCAACGCGATGGCCGCAATCTCGTTCTCCTCTGCGCCTAGCACCGTCAATTCGTCCGCGACCTCCTGTATGATCTCCTCGTTGGTGAGTCCCCGGTACCGGCGCGAATCGCGGGCGTACATGCGGGCTGCGAAATCCCGCGCATAGTCCGACATGGGGATCATCGTGGCCATAGGGGCTCCGGCTCAGTAGGGGGCGTCGCCACACCTCTCAACCCCCCTATAGGGGGGCAAGGAGGTGCGCTCTCAGCGGCTTCCGGCTCGCCTTTGGCTTTCTTGGCAGCCTTCTGCTCAACCCAGGCCGATATGCGCTCCTTCGCCGCCAGTGGGGAAAGCTGTACCTCGGAGAGATCCATCGCCCCCAGGGCGGTCAGTACATCGAGGGTCTCCAGGGCGAAATAGGCGCAGGCGCCGGTCATAAACTCCGCCCATTTGGCCTCGCCCAACTCGCCCAGAGTAACCGTGTGCTTTTCGCTGGCGGGGGCCTCGGCTGGCGCGTCGGCGTTGACTCGCTCGGCCGCGACGACCGTATCCAGGTGCGCCCGTTTCAGCGCCTCGAGCTCGAGGTCACGGATGCGCTCTAGCAAGCGGGCGTTATCGGCCTGCAGGCGCTCGATCTCCCCGCCCCCGTCCGCGATCTCATCCGCCGTGGCCATCACTTCCCCCGTGGGCCGCCGCAGCACTTCCGGGCAGAACTGGCGGATGTTGATCGAGGCCGCGCGATAGGTCAGCATGGTCTTGCGCCCCTGGCCGGCCCAGGTGGGCTTGATGCCGCTCTGCGTCTTGTGCCAGCCGGCAGCCTCGGCGTCCGCCCAGGTCACTGTCACCGTGTTGGACTGCCCATCCCGCCGCGTGATGGTGACGGTCGCCTTTTCCATGGTCTGCTCGTCAAAGATCAGCCGGTGCCCCGCCCCGCGCAGGCGAGAGACCATCAACTGAGTCATCACCCCGATCCGGCCCCTGACCACATAGAAATCGTTCACGGCCTGAAACGGCGATATGCCGAACTCGCGTCCGGCGCAGGCGCAGAGGATCACCTTTTCCGGCGTGTCCAGGCCCTCCGGCACCAGCTTGTGCTGGATCATCGCCTGCGCCCACGCGAAGATGTCCTGTTCGGGGGCCATCAGGGCCGACATTTGCCTCGTTGCGGGAAGATTCGTTGTAGTACCCATTGCGTTTTTGTTCCTTTCGTGGTACAATGACCACAGATACCTTTTCCTTCGACCCAGGGGCTCTCGATTCACCACAATCGAGAGCCCGCTCCTTACCTCTGCGTGATCACGTCGATAGTGCCCTGGGCTGTACCTTCCTCCCGCCAGTCAACGCGCCTCTCATATTGAGGGAATGTGCCGGTCTCATAGAGGGGCAGATCCCCCGATTGCTGTGGCTTTGTCTGTCCTCTCAGCGCCTTGACTTCCGCCTCCAGCGCCAGAAGCCGCTCCAGCATCCGCTGTTCCAGCTTGATGATCCGCCGCGAGAGGGTGGCCAAATCCTCCCACACCTCAGAGTCCGAAGTAGTAAACTCGTTGAACTCGCTCATTAGCAGTGCTCCCGTTTCTCGCCGGGCATTCTGCCCTCCGGCGCGTTGTACCGTTGCGTGAGCTCGGCATAGATCTCTGGCCAGCCCGCTTTGAGTTTGGCCAGGTTTTCTGAATCTGCCAGGCGCATGGCCGCCTCGATGACCGACTGGAAGCCGTACAGGTTGGCGATGATCCTGCCACAAGCATAAGTGTGCTGGCTCATCTCACCCCCAGCATGGCCATGAACAGATCCATCAGTGGCTCCGCGAAAACGCAGACCAGGCCGATGACCACCAGAATCACCATCACCAGCGCCTCATCCTTCAGCGCTCTGTGCTCCGCCGCCGTCACCGGTTCGGGGTACTGCCAGGGGCGTTCGCCGACACTGAAACGCCACGTCTTCAGTCTAGCCATGCCTCACCGCCTCCATTGCTTCGGGTACTGAAACGCATCCATCTGGTGGTTCCGCGTCGCCCGGATGATCCATTGCGCCAGTCTGATGACGACCAGCCATTTCTCTGGGATCGTACCGGCCCTCATCCAGTCCTGCTCTGCCTCCGCGATGATGCGATCCATCCGCCCCAAGGGCACCAAGACCTGATCCTCGAATGACTCTATCTCCCTCATCCTTCCCTGTGTGTAGCGAGGCATTCCCCCCGCAGCGAGTGCCACCTTTCTCACCTCCTTCCATGTCCAGATACGCCCTGATTGCGGCCACGCACGCTTCGTGCGACGGCCGGCCGTTGTCGTAGGCGTGGCCCTCCCACTCCCGTGGATAGTTGTGCCACACGCCGGATTCGTCCTGCCAGCGAACGCGCTTGCTCATGGCTTGATGATCCCCCTCTCGATCTGCCGGCGCCTGCGGGCATTCTCGCGGGCGTGGCTGTGCTCGCGTGGCTTCTCTCTGCCTCCAAGCACGGCCTTCCAGCTGCCGTCCAGTTGATGCAGCCAGTCGGCGAACCTGAGCCACTTGGGCGTCGGCGCTTTGTTGATCGTCGGGGCGCGGCGAAGGCGCACCTCGACGACATGCGGCTTGGCCAGCGAACCAGCCACCTTCTTGGCCAGGTCCTTCGCCTCGACCTCTTCCGGCTCACTCACTGTGCCATCCTCATAAACCTTTTGCATCTTGTCCGCACCCGCTTTCACCGGTTGGCTCGCTCTTGATAGCGCTTCGGAGCGCTTGATCTATCTGCGCTTCATCGTCCAAGTGCTGTTGTAGCCTGGCCGCCTGTTTGGGATTGAACCATCCCCAATGCCCGTGCCACTTCACAGGGCAAAGGCGGGGGTAGTAGTCGCACCTCACAGTGTCGGGACCGAAACTTAACTGGATCGGCCCTACCTGAAACGTGTGCCCGAATAGCCTGACGCCCGGCCCGTCGCCGCCGACTTCCCAGCCCCAGTGTGCGTAGAATCTGCTACTGCCACGGTATCGCCTCACGCGAATTGGCCACCAGAGATAAATGTCCCGCGATTGCCAATAGTGCCCACATTGCGGGCAGTGCATCACGCCCTTGTCATCCTGACCCATTCCGAGAAATGTCATGCCGGCGCCGCCTCTGGCTGCGGCTCGGCCAGCATCTCCAGGCCCCGGCGCTGCGCGGCCTCGGCAACCGCCTGCCGGATCATGTCTGATATCGTGCGCCGCTCAGTACTGGCCATGGTTTCAAGCCAGGTTCTTTCCTGGCGGGTGAGGCGGCTATAAAAAATCTCGGTCCGCCGCTCTAGATTCTTACTGGTCACTTTGCCACCCTCCTTAAGTGCATCTGTACAAACTACTAAGCCGCTCTGTAATCCTGAAGCATAGCTTCATTGTACCACCGCTTTCTGATTTTGTCAAGGGGTTCTACGTAAATATTACAGAATCACTTTGATCATTCTGTGCTAGAATGACTGTATCAATAATCAAGAAGGGATTGACATGGAAGGCTTTGGGGCCTGGCTCCAGAAACAGATGACGGACAAGGAACTTGATGTAGGTGAATTGGCCTTGAAGTTACGCCTGACGGATAGTGCAGTGTACCAGTGGCTCAAAAATGACACCCGGCCAGGGCCAGACAGCATCCGACGTCTAGCCAGGATACTGCGTATTGACCCACTGGACATCTATGCCGCACGGGACCGGGTGCGCCCGCCTAGCGCAGAGCGCGATCCCCTTATCTCTGAGATCGTCGCCGGATTGGAGATGATGGAACCCGCTGAGTTGCGCCGCTGGTGGCGGATGATTCGCGCATCCTTTGAAGAAGAGACCGAAGGTGAGGCATAGACAGCGTTCGGAGAATAGCATTGATGTTGCAGATAAGATCTGTTCTCGATTGCATGATGGAACCTCCATGCAACTTCTGCGGCGATGCTTCACCTGATTATAGCATACCTGCCGCCACTTAGCACCTGTATCTTTTACCAGGTTTCCGGCTTCCAGCGTAAAGAGGGCGTAAACTCGTCTGTTGTAGTAATAGGGCGAAACCGTCCGATGTTGGCATTAAGGAGGCGCAAACTTGGAAGTCATTCACGAGTACAAACGCTTTGGCTACTGGGTCACTCTGTATCATGATCGGATCGAGATAAAGGACGTGATCTTGCTCAGCAGCGTGGTCGGCGTCACTGTGAGTGCCCTCAGGAGGGACAGCAAGGAACTGACGCTGAGTCTCACCGACGGCAGTCAGAGGAATGTTCTGGTCTACGGAAAAGACGCCGACAAACTGCGGCAGGCGATTCTGAGGGTGATCCAGTAGCATGACCTTCCGCGCCTGCATCCTCAACTCAGTCAGCAAGCCATCCCAGGCCACCGCCGAAAAGTTCAGCCTGGAAGAGCAAAACCGGGACAACTACCTCTCCTGCCAGGCCCACAATTGGCCGGTGGTTGAAGTCATCACCATCATTCACTCCCGCGACTGTCTCTGGCTGCACGAGATCCTGCGCGACTGTCCCCCGTTCGCCCACCTGGTGAGCTTGATCGAAAGCGGCGCTATAGACCTGATCGTCGTTCGCCACTATGACCGCTTGTGGTCGAATAGCAGTCTCCAGGGCCAGATGTCTGCGCTTTGCAGGCAACACAAGGTGCAGATTTTCGCTATCCTGCAACCCAAAGAACCCATTGACCCGGCGCTGTTGCCACGCCGCCCCGGTCTGCAAGGCATCATGGAATCGCTATCCGGCGTCCTCAGAGACGAAGAGCAGAACATCCGCGTCGCCCGGCGCGCCGTGGGAATGGAAAAGCGTATCATCAAGGGCGAACACGTCTGGGGACCGACCACGGCCTACGGCTTCACCCGCCAGGACAAGGCCCTCGTAGTAGACGAATCCGAGTGGCGCTGGCTGGAAGAGATGAAGCGCTGGGTGCTGGAGGATGGGTTGGGCGCATCCGGCATCGAGGCGCGGCTGAATCGCCTGGGGGTGCCCCCGCCGGGCGCAAAACGCCAGTCCACGCCGACCCGCCATGGGCGTTGGACCCGCAAGACGATCAAGCGCATCCTCTGTAATCCGCTCTATGCCGGGATCACTCGCTGGGGCAACTTCAGCAACGACGGCCAGCATCGGGCGCTGTTCACCGCTGAGGAGCAGGCACGAGTGCTAGCCGTGGTGTCCGGCCCCAGCGCCAGGCAGGGCGTATACGATGATCGGCTCCTCTCCGGCCTGGCCCGCTGTGGCTACTGCGGCCACGCCATGAGCTACTGCCACTCATTCGGGGCCCGCTATCTGCGCTGTAGCTGGCACACCAACACCCGAGGGGCTGAGTGCCAGAACAATGGGCACGCCGCGGCGGCTGTGCATGCCTACCTGCTAGAGGCCATCTACCATGCCTCCCAGGATCGTGACGATTGGCTTGCCGCGCGCCGGGCACAGCATGACAGCGCGCAGATCCGGGAGAGGATCTCCGCCATTGAGGCGCAGATCCGGGAGCACCAGGCGGCATTTGCCAGATGGTCAAGCGCCTTCGAGGTTGGGTTGATCGGCCTTAACGAATTGGCGGCGCACCGGGCACGCATTCTGGGCGGCGTGGAGGCGCTCAAGGGTGAACGCCAGACGCACACGATGCGGCTGGACAGCGAATCGCAGGCCCTCGGGGCGATGGAGGAGCTATCCCCCGGCATGGAGGGGCTGGCAGACCAGACGGTAGCGGAGCAACGAGTCGTCCTGGTAAGGCTGGTGGAGCGGGTAGACCTCGTGCAGGGCCAGCCGCCGGCAATCCACTGGCGCTAGTGTGCTTAACGTGGCCGCCATCCCGATCATGGCCCGACAAGTGACAAGGGGCCGCCAGGTGGAGGTCGAACCCAGCGGCCCCGAAAGGAGGAGGAACCCCCACGCGGCTCGCCAGACCGCACGGGCGGATATGGTCTACTGCCTCAAGGGCGTAGGCGTACTCGGCTCTTTGTCCATCAGGTCATATATAAAGGAAGGCCCAAACCCAACAATCGCGGCGGATAGTATGCGTCCTACAACGGGCCATGCTGTGAAGATCGGAAATGCGTTGGCCCCCGTGGCCCAACCCAGGGGCGCGCCCAGCACGACAGCGACGTACACAAGCCAGAACGGGTCCAGCCCGGCCTTCAGCCAGGCAGGCTTGATGGCTGCATCCATGATCTTGTAGAGCAGCCACGCGACGATCGCTAGAGTTGCCAATACTGCAAAGTCCATCTTGCCTCCCTCTCACCAGATCTTCAACAGCTTGCCAACGACGAACACCACCACCCCGACGCCCCCGGCCCCCATGCCCCCGGCCACCCCGCTCTGCACCGAGATGCGGGCCACGTCCAATCGTAGATCGTCGATCTTCTTCACCACATCGTTGTGCAACACGCAGGGCAGTTGGCGCAATTCCAGCGACGTGATCCGATGCGTGTTGATGGAAATCTGCCGCGAGTCCACCTCGTAGTGTTGGCAGAGATCGTCGATCTTTTCCGAGACGTTATCCAGTTTCTCACCTAAGACCGCGATCGTCACTCGCTCGTTGCTTGCTGGTTCGCCCATGTCGCTTCGCTCCTGCTGCTATGCCTGCATGAATGTTGCCAGTTTTACCCTCAGCGCTTCCACATCCCGCGCCAATTCCTCAGCCTGCTCGCGTGTCAGGCCCGGCTTGACCGGCGGTGGCGGTTCCGGCGGCGCAGTGACTCCCCCGGCGTTGATGTAGGCCGCCAACCGCCTGGATTCATTCTCCCCGATGTCGAATGTCGCCCAGTCCGGGGTAGGCGCTGAGGTGAAGATGAACGCCGCCACAACGATGTCATCTTTCGCCAGCTCCGCATCTCCCCATTTCAACTGCTCGAAATACTGCTCCCATGAGACCGGCGGATTCTGCGCCTTCCAGCCCTTGCCGACCAGTTGCGTCTCCCCCGGCTTGGTGGCTCCCCCGTCAACCCCGTACTCTCCCAGGAACACCGGGGGCATGCGCACATTGAGGCCCTTCAGCGTATTGGTCAGCATCCGGTGCTTCAACGTGAACCACTCGGCGTCGAGGCGCATGTCGCCCTTGCGATACTGGTGCAAACCCAGGTAATCTGTCGCCTGAAACAACGGCGCGAGCTCGCGGATGGTCGCCGGGTCCTCGGCTTGCGGCCAAGTGACGGGAAAGTTGCCCCCCACGCACTTATAACCCCGCGTCACCGAGCCGGCGTGCATGAGTTCGATCCACCGGGTTGTGAAGGTTACCAGACTGGCGCGTTCTGCGGGGCTACCGGACATCGGCTCATTTGGCCCCTCGATGGCATACACCTTGCCCCGCAGCTTGTTGTAGTACGGCAGCAGGTTGGTATAGTACAGAGCTGCCCCGCTGGCCCCCTGGTCGATGTAGCGATGCTCGATGCCGTCGCCGCCGACCCAGATGCGGGCCACGGTGCGCTTAGTGGGAAAAGCGTCCGGCTCATCACCGCTATAGAACATCTGCTTGACGTACAGCGCCGGCGTCGAATTGATCACCGCCCCCATCCACGGCGTCGTGGTCTGGAAGTGCCAACTGAGTTTACTGGGCATATCATCCTCCAGGTAGAGTTCCGGGTCGCAGCGCGTGCCGTTGACCCAGAGCATGAGATCCAGGTGGCTGGCTGTGCTATTGCCCGTCGTACCCACATAGCCGATCACCGTGCCCGCCTGTACCGCCACGCCATCCGTCGCTTTCAGCCGCGATAGGTGCGAGTATTGCGTGGTGAACGGAGTGCCCACGACTTTGGCATAGATCCCGAACGTCGGACTCTGCCCGGTGGCCACAATCCCCGCGTGACAGGCGACAACCGGCGTTCCGGTGATGGCTCCGAAATCAAGGCCCGTATGGCCGGCGGCAGTGTAGCCGTAGAGAAACGGGTTCTCGCGGAAGTGCTGCGAGATATGCCCCGCGCCATCCGCCAGAGGCCATCGCAATCTCATATCCCCCTCATCATCCTCGCCACCCACCACGCCCACGCCCAAACCCAGCACGCCGCCATGTCCCCCCACTCCCCCAGCGCACGCCACAAAGCCCAGGTCAGCGCGGCGGTCAGGGCCAACACGACGGTGTCGTTCACGGCACTGCCGGAAACCACCAGCCGTCTACAGCCAATCCCACGGCCATCAATCCCACGTCGTTGTCGGGCGCATCAATCGAGATCGCCTTGACCAGCGCGATCGCGTCCTCTATCGGTATCCCATCCTCGCATCGCCGGATCAGTATCAACTCGTGCCCGCGCATCGCGCCCTGTAGGGCCAGATAGGGCGGGTCGTTGGGCACGTACAGCCCGCCTGCGGATACGTCCGATGAGTAGCGCCCCGGCATGATCCGTCGAAAGCGGGTGTCCTTGGATGACCAGTCAATCGGCTCGCTGCCTTCGCCGAAATCCACCACACGCTGCTCGGCCAGCGGCTCGTATAGGGGAGCCGACCATGTGCCGGTGTTGACCAGCAGGATGATTCCGCTGCCCAAGAGGACCATCGGTGGCGCGGGAGGCGTGGGTGGTGGCACATAGACATCCACCTCAATGACGATCTGGCTGATGCTATGTTGTAGGATTGCGTTATGGTCCACCTCCATAACGATCTGGAATACCTGCCGCTGCCGGTCGACCTGGTTTACATCGGTCTCAACAGCCAGTTGGGTGAGATCGCGCTGGTCAGCCATCTCACCTCACTGTCGCCCCCGCCTGCATCGCGTTGACGGCTGGTATCGTCCACGGAGTACCAGGCGCTTGTCCAGGATCGGTCTCGATGATCTCGGTGATCGTCTTAGGTGACGTGTCCAGCCCCACATCCGCCCCCTGCGAGTCCACGCCGTTGGATCGTATCAGCCGGGCGATGTTGCCCGTGCCCACGGCGTCCAGTTTGGCGCGCATGATCACGTTGATGCAAGATATCGTGCCTATTGTAGGAACCAGTGCGGTCAGCGCATACACAGACTTCTTGTCCACCGTAGATTCGTAGACGTAATCGGCGTCGCTCGGCGGCACCTCATTGATGCAATCCCAGGCGGGGGGCGCTGAGGCGATCAGGTCGGTGTAGGTTCCTACCCCTTCAGAGACGATGCCATAGATCCCCCCGCGCCCGACCCAGGAGTTGTTGACGGCCCCGGCGACATCGTTGATGGCGATGTCGTCTATATACTGAGTTGGGTAATTGTACGTGCCGGTGGAGCTTCCTATCTTCAGGTAGTTCACTCCAGCATTCGCAGTTTGCTTGGTGTCCAGGACACCCGATAGGGTAAGTATCGTCGTGCCATCGAGCTTGATCGTGACCAGTCCATCTGTGTCATGTATTTTCAGGTACAACTCAAGGCATTGCCACTGGTTTAGGAGTAGTGGCGCTGACCCGGTGCCCAGCCACGTCCCGGCGTATCCCCCTCGATAGGCCATGATGGCGTACATGGCGTTGCTACAGATGCCGAATTGCGCAGCGCCCGCCGAGTCCAGCAATGTAAACAGGTCATAGGGATTATCAGTTCCATGTCCCGTCGTGTATATCCCCATGCGAATATACAGTTCCGTTTTGTTCGCAAACTGTTTCCAGGCGTATTGCATATAGGTCATGTAGAAAGAAGCGGCCCCCGTCCGCTTCTGCACCGTGCTTACTGTAAGGCCAGATACAAAATCCCATACAGGGGTACTCTCCGATTCCGCCCCGGTCATGAATATCCTGCCCATTCCAGCCTCCTAGACAAACTGTGCCGACAATATGCGGCCCGCTCCGAATCCCCAATTCTCTCCATCCACCTCAATGACGAACTGGAATAGCTGCCAGCCGAGAGGCCCGCTGTCCACTTCGGGCTCAACCACTTCTTGGCTGAGGCTACGTTGTAGGACTGGGTCATGGTCTGCCTCGATAACCAGTTGGGATAACCGCCGTTGCCCCTCGGTCCGGTTGACATCGCTCTCTATAACTTCCTGGGTTAGCTCTACTGCCCGTCTAGTGATCAGTGTACCGGAGACCGTCGCGACGCCCGCGCTGGCCCCGGCCAGTGCCCACAACATGCTCAGCGCCCCGGCCACCGTGGCTACACCATGTGACGCGCCAGCAAGATCAAGACCGGGAGGGGCCACGGCAGCCCAATAGCCTAGCCGAATGTTGGCCAGGGTGCTATCGGACTGCCCCAAACGCCCAGTAAAGGCCATTTAGCACGCTCAACTCACGCGGAACGCATCAAGCGCTATACGGGCAATGCCAGTGCCATAGATGCGCCCAAAGGTGATATAAGCAGGTGTGAACGTTTGTCCGGCCACGTTCGCCGCCTCAAAGAAAGTGCGAATACGACGATCCCCTATCGCTATGCTCCCGCGGTAGGTAGTTCCATCCTTCTTAAGCCAGAATGTGTGTGATCCCCCATTCTCGCAGTTGCTGCCGAGGGAAGTGGCAGCGGCCGTTTGCTGCCAGTTACTGATCACTCGCATGACATAGAGGGTACCCTGATCCCAACAGAGGCCCATGCCAGCGCCATTACTGTCGAGGATATTAACGCCCCACATCTGTCGGGAAGTACAAAAGCCGACGGTAAAATAGGCCATGATCGTGAAATCCCCAGCGGGGGTTGCCTGGTAGATATGCTGATCAGCTGATTGGCCTGTAGGAATATCGAGCAGCAAACAACCCGGAGCCTCAGCATTGCTCAACTTAAGCCACGCTGCGGTACCCAAGTTGTGCTTGCTCCATTTAGCGTCAAGTCCATTGTTCGGCCCAGATTGCCCTGACAGGTCTATAAACTCATCATCCTTGGCATTGGCGCTGGCAGGAGGGTGCCAGATATAAGGCTTTCCATCTCCCAAGGTAAACAGGGTGTCAGTCTGGAATTGGGCCAACGCCCCCGCCGTGAGCACGTGCGTCACCGTCGAGCCGTTGCTATGGGCCACTGCGGCTGTCCCCTCGACGCCGCGGGTTACCGTCCAGGTCAGCGTCCCGGCCCCGGCAGTGACCAGCATCAATTCGCTCTCGATCAGGATGCGGTACTGCGCCGCCGCGGGAAAGCCGGCGAACGAGGCTACGTCCACGCTGGTATCTACACCATCGGCGAGCTCGGAGGTGAGCGTCGTCTGTGGGGCATTGGAGAATTGTTCAACAGCCATCTCAGTCCTCCGTTACCACAAGAGTGCCAGGGGGAAAGTTAGGAGTGTCGCCGATCCCAACCGGCTTATCCACAGTCAACTCGCCCCAGTAGAGCAGGTTGTTCGCGCCGCCGATCGCTGAATCAAAGATACCGAAAGAGGTCACCGTGCCCCAGGGGGCCCCCGCGAGCGGGAAGGTGACAGCGATGTCATTGTGCTTGGGGCCTGCCGCGGCGTCATGCCAGGTCGTGTCATCGTTATCCACTTCGACGCGATCGTAGAGCGTCCCGCCAGCCTGCGTGACCTCTGTGCCGCCGCCAGGATCAGAAGGATCGACGGTATAGAGGGCGATATAGACATGGGCTGGCACAGCAAACGGGTGAGAGACGCCGCCCAGCACGTGGTCGAGAATCGCATTTTCCAGATAGTCCGACTTTGACCCGGCCATTCACAGCCTCCTATGCCGCCACAAAGATCACGGCCACGGTCCAATCCGCCCCCGCGGGCCCTATCCCGATCTGATCCATGCCCTGTTGCAGGTAATCGTCGCCGTCCATCGCCGTAATGTCCGGCACATCCGAGTCATCCAGATTCGTTCCTGCGGCGATCTGCGCCCGCTTGTTCTGATCGGTGAAGATCGTCACCCCGTTGAGGTGGATGTCAAAGATCGCTGCCTGCGTCCCTGGGGCTGTGTCCACCGCCGCGCGCACCTTTTCAATAGTCCAGTTCCCAGTCGGCGGGTAGATCCTCAGCGGCTTCTCGCCAACGGTCAGATCGTTCTCGCCCGAAAAGACGATCTCACGTCTCTCGACGCCGCCCGCGCCCCCGCCCTCCAGCGTCTCCAGGTGGGCCACGCGCCGGGCAATGGCTGAGATCTGGCCCATGATGCGATCCAGGATCTCGCTCATCTTCCCTTCTCAATACTTGACAAGCCTTTAGTTTGTGCTATACTGAAGCTATGAAGCTGATTGCCCAGGTAAAACTGTTGCCGACTGAAGAACAAGCCGATGCCCTCAAGCGCACGGTGGAACGCGCCAACGCCGCTTGTGACTACCTGTCTCAACGCGCCTGGGATACCCGCACCTTCGGCCAGTACAGCCTTCACAAATTGGCTTACTACGATACCCGACGTGAGTTCCCCGACCTCTCGGCACAGATCGTCGTGCGCTGCATCGCTCGTGTTGCCGACGCCTACAAGCTGGATCGCAAGACCCCACGCGCCTTCAGGCCCTATAGCGCTATCACTTATGACGACCGCATCCTGCGCTGGTATGTCGGCAAGTCGGCAGTCTCGATCTGGACGGTGGCCGGTCGCCAGCATATCCCCTTCGTCTGTGGCGAGCGGCAGCGCGTCCTCTTGCAGACCCGCCAGGGTGAGGCTGATCTGACATTTGTTCAGGGCAAGTGGTACTTGCTGGCCACCTGCAACATTGAGGAATCGCCGGAGGTTGAGCCGACCGGATTCCTCGGCGTTGATCTGGGCATTGTCAACATTGCCACGACCAGTGATGGCGAGAATCACGCGGGCAACCACCTCAATAGTCTGCGCCATCGCCACGCCCGCCTTCGTGCAAAGCTGCAAGGTAAGGGAACCCAAGCAGCGCGTCGTCTGCTCAAGAAGCGCAGACGCAAAGAACAGCGCATGGCTCACCACGTCAACCACGTAATCTCCAAGAAAATTGTTGAGAAAGCCAAAGACACCGGGCGCGGAATTGCCCTTGAGAACCTTACGGGCATACGAGACCGGATAACGGTTCGCAAGGCTCAGCGGAGACAACATTCTTCTTGGAGCTTCTACGACTTGCGCCAGAAGATCGAGTACAAGGCAAAGCTGGTTGGCATTCCCGTGATCCTGGTGGACCCCCGAAACACCAGTCGGACTTGTCCGATATGTGGTTGCATTGACAAACGAAATCGTCCTACTCAAAGCCTTTTCTCCTGCGTATCTTGCGGGTATTCCGCGCCTGCTGATACTGTCGCGGCGAGCAACATTGCTCACCGGGCCACCGTAAACTGGCCGCACTTCCCGGATACACGAACCGTCGTGTAGTGTCAGGGAAAAGCTCCCGGCTTTAGCCAGGGGTTGTTTACGTGCCGTACTCCGCCGGTGGGTCGGCCAGAATCACCTTGATCTGCTCGCCGTTACCATCCACGACGAAATCGAGCCCTACCACCTCCTGCACCGCGCTATAGGTCTTGAACTTGACTGTCACCAGGTCGCCCAGGAAGTAATGCAGGCCGTAGAGGCACGATGGCACTTGCAACACATCGAAGGTCAGCTGATAGGGCGATTGCCCGTCATCCAATGCTCGATCCCCAGTGAAGTTTAGGCCGTCAGTATCAGCATCCTGACGCTGGTCAATGAACAACTCCCGGCGATTGATTGGACTATCGGCGATGCGCGTCGGATCCGTCCGCCATACCGTTGTCCGGGCTACGCCATCTCCCTGGCCCCCGACCAACACGGCGTTGACCTCGTTCGTCCGCCTGCGCACCAGACGCGGGCGGCCCATGTTACCCCACTCTATGGCAAAGATGACCGTGGCTGATCGGTCCGCGCCCAACTGCCCCAGATACCACTGGAACTGGTATGTCGCGCCCCCGGTGCCCACCACGGCGAAGTCGCCCCCGCCGATGGCGGCGATCTCCTGGCACACGTCGAGCACGTAGCGATAGGCACGCGCGAGGCGCACCGGGTTGCCGGTTCCCCCAGAAGGCAGATCCACAATGAGTCCAGCGATCGCCCTGGCTCCCGCCGTCGCCCCACACTGCTCCTCGACGAAGTCCTTGATCACCGTCTCCGCCGGGCCATCCTTCGCTGCCTCTACCGAGCCAGAATAGGCGGCGATGATCCGTCGCCGCAATAGCTGGTTGTAGCCGGGGCCACTGGATATATAGGACTCTATCCCATCCGCATCGTAGGCATCCTCAGAATCGCAATGCAGGCCCTCGAATACCAGATACCGCGGGATACTCCGCGCTGTATCCACCCGCCAGAACTCTAGCTGACCATCCAACTCAAATAGCGGGATGCGCGTGTCATTTCCGGCAAGCTCCAGCGCATACGCGCCCGGAGCGTTCACGCGAGCATTGATCACCAGGTGCGGGAAAGACTCGAACACGGCTACTCGATCCCCCGCAGGATTCCTCAGCCACGCCTCCCAGAAGACAGTCATTCACACCCCCACGTAAAGCGCATAGAAAGCCACCGCGAAGGTCGTTGCTCCCGAGGTTCCGCCGCCTTCTACCCTGAAAGTGCTGCCTCCCGGCTCGAAACAGAACGTGGCAAGATCACTCGCCTCGGTGAGGTAGGGTAGGATATTGCCTGCTACCGAGGAGATGATCGTCTTGTGGCCTGGCCGCAAGTCGATGTTTATCCACTCCGCTCCGGCGATGTTATAGGCCGACAGATCAAGTATCTGGGACCCATGCACTACCTTCGGCGCTGACAGCGGCCCCACGATGTGGAACTGTGGGTAGGTAATCCATGAACCAGCATTGTTGATATTCTGGTTAACACCCACGTCAGTGTTGATGTAGGGATACGTCACCGGCATTGGATCATAGAAGAGCGGATCATGGGCGATACACTCCAGCACGCATACTTGCTGCGAGAGGTTATGCTCCAGGGAACGCGGCAGGCTCAATCCGCCGCTGTATCTCACGACAATCTCGCGCTCATCTCCGTTGGGCATAGTTACTGTCAGATAGACCCCATCCTCCAGCACGCTGACCACGCGGATCAGATCATCGCGGGCAGTCCAAAGATCGGCCTCGGTATCGTATACTAGCTGAAAGTTGAACATGAGATGCCGCGGTTTGAGACGGCTCCCCAGGTACGCCTCGCCCTCCTGCTGAGCATAGTCCTCAGTGAAATGCTTTACATCGGGCATTCCCAACCCCTCCACGCTGCGCAACCGTACATTAGGCAGGATCAGGTCGATGTGATCTCCTGTGCCAACTCCTGTAAGCGTATAGGTTTCTGGCATCAAACCTCCAGTATCTGAAGCATCCGCACGGTATGATACAGGTCGCTCTCGGATTCCTTCTCAGCGTACTGAGCTGTCAGGAAGTAGTTTGTCACCGGCCCGCCCGCCTGGCCCCCATTCCCGTTGACCCCCACCGTCACCCGCTCCCCCAGGGGCATCCCGGCAAGTGTCGGCTGGCCCGGCATGGTTGGCATGAGCGCCCCCATGCGCATCATCGGCTGGCTGGCCATGTCGCCCCACAACCCGTTCATCTCTCGCAGGGCGTCGTTGATGCCGATGATGCCGAGCTCGAGGGGTGTGGGGCTGCCGGTTTGGAGCCAAGAGGGCAGGGTGATAGAGCCGATGAGATCCTTGAGCTTCTGTAGTTTGTCCAGGAACCACTCCAGCGTGCCCTTGATGCCGTCTATGGCGGTCTTGAGGCCCAGGAAGACGGTATCGGACAGCCATTGGATCTTGGGCCCCAGGAAGTCTACGATGAAGTCTTTCACGTCCTTGAAGATCGGCAACACCTTATCGGTGATGAAGTCGCTAACTACCTTCATCGCCGGTTTCAGGGTGTTCTCCCAAAAATCAGACAGCGCAGAGGATGCCGTTTTCGTGGCCTCGATGCCGTCCGTCGTCAACGCCTTGAGGATCGGGATCACGTTATCCTGGATGAACTTCCACACCGTCTCCAGCGCTGGCTTGAGGGTGTTCTCCCAATACCCGGCGAGGGCTTGTAGGGCAAGATTCAGCAGGGCGATGTCGATATCCACCAGCGTGGTGAAGATCGGGATGATGTACTGATCGAGGAAGTCCCATACAGCGGTGATCGCCGGGAGCAGGGTATTCTCCCAGACGCCGCTCAGCGTCTTGGTGGCCGCGGGAATGGTCGTCTGCAGCCAGTCGCGCACCGTGGTGAAGATGCTGACCACATTGGTGGATAGGAAATCCCACACGGAACGCAGGGCCGGGAGCAGGGTATTCGACCAGAAGTTGGAAGTGGCTGCGGTCGCCGCCGGGATGTTGGTCCCAAGCCAGCCAGCGACAGTCTGGAAGATAGGAATGAGCGTGCCGGTGATGAATCCAGATACCGCCTGGAAGGCCGGCACCAGCGTGCCCGTCCAGAACCCGCTTACCGCCGTGATCGCCGCGGGGATGTTGACTTCCAGCCAGGCCCTCAGCGCCTCGAAGATCGGCTGAGCGGTGTTCGTCCAGAACTCGGTCAGCGTGGTGCGTATCCCGCCCCAGTCGTTGATCCAGGCAGCAGTCAGCAGGGCCACCGCTGCGCCGATGGCTACCACCAGGGCGATCAAGGGCAGGTTGGCTATCGCGGTTGCCGCCGCTGCCGTAGCCCAGGCCCAGAAGGCGGGAACAAGGACCGTCAAGAGCACCGCCGCCAGCCCGGCCAGGATCGGCGTGGCATTAGCAGAGATGAAGGCGAACGCCTCCTGAAAGGCGGGGATGAGACCCTGTACGGTGGCGATGACCGTGGTGATGGTCTCCGCGATCCACGGAGGAAATAGCTCATCCCACGGCGCATCCCAATCGCCAGCGATCATGGTCTCGATGGCCAGGATCACATTGTCTATAAAGGGGACAACATCCTTTTCGATGATCCCCGCCAGTGTTTCCAGGGCCGGCCCCGCCTTGTCCAGGATCTTTCCAGCGATGTCCATCAGGGCCGTGCCGATGGGAGCCAGGGCCACGGTGGCGACGTTCTTCAGTTTGGCCCACTTTTCAGGCCAGTCCTCAGTGGCGTCCGCAGTGTTCTGAATGGCCCCCTCTGCCCCTTGGAGGGCCTCTACCATATCATCCAGCGAGAACTTCCCAGAGCGGATAGCGTCCACCATCGCCGGCGCAGCCCGCGCCCCGAAGAGCGCCATGCCCTCACTGAGCGCAGCCGTGTCGGTCTTGGCGTTCTTGATGCTGTCAATGGCTCCCATGAACCCGGTCTTAATGTCCACGCCCGACTTGGCGAACTTGCCCGCGGCCAGCTTCATCCCGGCCATGACCTGGCCCGACTCGATGCCGGCCTTCTCGAAGTTGGCCATCAGGGCAATGGATTCGTCCATACCGAAACCCATGGCCCTGAGCGCCGGGCCGTATTGTTGGACGCTTCCGGTCAGCTGTTCCAGGCTGATGCCAGACTTCTGCGTCGCCACGAAGAGTTTATCCAGCGTCGCCGCGCCGTCCTCGTTGGAGATACCCCAGGAACCCATCATCTTGGCCAGCGTCGCGGCGTTCTGAGTCGCGTCGCCGCCCATGAGTTTGGCGGAAAGCGTCAGGCCCTTGGCCATGTCCTGAAGCGGCTGGCCTGTGGCCCCCAACCGTGAGTTGAGCTCGGTGATTGCCCCAGAGACGGTCTCGGCGTCCACCGGAACAGTCTTGAAAACGGCCTTGAAATCATCTTGTAGCCCCGCCAGCACCTCGCCCGTGGCCCCCGTCCCTACGGCGATCTTGTCGTAGGCGTCATCCAACTGCATCCCCGCATTGAACGCCGCGACGCCAATCCCGGCCACCGCAGCCGCAGCCGCAACCGCGCCGCCGATCACCACGGCCTTGCCGATGTCGGCGACCTTGTTGCCGATAGACGCCAGCGTCCCGCCGAGGCTACTCTCAACCTTTTTTCGCGCCTGTTCCAGGTCGCCGTCCAGCTTGTCCAGCGTCGCCCGGATCGGTATCTGTGCTTTTCCGAGTTCCTCGCCGCCGTCTGTCACTGTTCTCCTTCATCGCCTCGAACTCGCGCTTCTTGCGATCCAACTCCTCTGGCGTGACCTCGCCCTTTACGGGCCGGATGAACCGCCTGAGAGGGGGCAGCCGTTTGACGCGCCCCAACGCGGCCATGTGCCAGGCCAGCCAGGCGTTGGCCTCGCGCTGCTGATCTCGCCGCCAGGCGTCGTTCTGGAAGACCAGATCCAGCTCGCGCGGGGTCAGGTCCCAGAATTGCCCCACGGTCAGGCCGGTCCGTAGGGCATCGCTTAGGAGCTTCCGCCAGTCCCACGCAGTGCCGGGGGGTTGTCATCGGCCTTGCTCCCGTCGTAGTTGTAGGCCATGGAGATGGCCTCAAAGACGGCTTTCGTCGCTGGGAGGAAGCCCATGCTCTCGATGATCGCCCAGGCATCGGCAATGGTATAAGGCCGCGTGCCGGGATGGGCATCGCGCCTGGCAGCCTCCAGGCCGGTCAGCGTCAAACGCGCCAGGTCGGCCAGCGGTAGCCCGTCAGCCTGCATGGACTGCCCGATTTTCTGAATGGTCTTACCGAGTTGCGTCTCCGCGTCGGCCAGCGCCCGGACAGTGAAGAGAATGGGGCGCTCTTCATCGCCGAGCCTCAGAATCGCTTCCCCGCGCGCGCCCGCGCTCACGTTCCGCACGGCGTCCACTCGCCGTCGATGGTCAGGGAAATCGAGCAAGTGGATACGTCGTTATCCGGCGCATCCATGCTGATCGAGGTCACCAGCGCCGTGGCCTGTTCCACGTCAACGCCTTCCTCCTGGCGCACGACCAGGATGAAGGTGCCGTTGCGGTTGGCCGCCACCAGCGCCTGATAGGTGGCCTCGCTGGGCACGTAGAGGCCATCCATCGAGATGGTCGAGCCATAACGCCCGGCCAGCACGCGCTTGGAGCGGCTGTCCTTCGAGCTCGCGTCGATCTCGTCGGTGGTCTCGTCGAAGGTCGCCCCGCGCTGCCCGGTCGCGGCCTGCCAGGAAGGGGAGAGCGGGGGACCAACGTTCACGAATAAAAGTATGTCAACGCCATTTATTGCCACTTCTGTTCTCCTCTTTACACTACTATGCGGTTAAGACTCCATCATAATGAGCTTTACCGTCACGATTCGCCCGTAGGCGTCCTGCTCGTTGCTCGCAATCGGCCCCGAGCATTCCGCCACCAACGTTCCGTAGCCTGCCACGACCAGCTTGTGCCGATGCAACAGCCCCCTCACCCGCTCCGCGATCTGCTCCACCGGCATCGCATCGCCGTCCGCCGCCGTATAACAGCGCACATCGCGCCAGATGCGCCGGCCCCTGTCTAACTTGGTGTCGAAGGACGTGTCAGTCACGTCGCCACTGCTCACCAGGTAGGGCAGCACCGCGTCGCCCGGCACCGGGTCAATGGTGAAGATCGCCGGCGCGCCCTCGTAAGAGGCCAGCATTCCCACCAGCGTCGGGTCACTGGACAGCCGGTCGTTCATCCCCTGAGTCAGTGCGTTCAACGAATCCGATCCTTCCCCTTAAGCAGGAAACGCCCCGTCATATGTGCGGTTCCGGCGCTATTTGCGCCGCTGTTACTCGCACAAAGCGGGGCGTTCCAATGGACTGCCCAATTACGTTGTTAAGGCCGGTTCAGCTTCCTCAATTCAGCCGTCCGCGGCTGTATGTCTAGCATCCGCTCGATGGCGTCCAGGGCCATGAGAAGCGCCTGCCGAATCGCCATCCAGAACTCGCGGTCAGGCATTTGCCCAGTCATCTATTGACCCTCAGTACCAGTTATGCTATAATGGTCCTTGGAGAGTAAGGCGCGATTTAACGCGCGTCCGGGGGGGCTTATCAACCTCCCTAGGCAGGTCGTCCAATGGGTAGGACGCCGTGAAAAAGCTGATACCTGAAGTAACGGATATGCAGGTTCAAATCCTGTCCTGCGCCTCTCCTTATTTGTTCGCCTCAGTGCGTTCATCCCTTCCCCACAAACAAGCGCATGATTTCGGCGGCGTTGCCGAACACCGCCGGGCGCAGGAAGGGGTGCGCCGGGCGTGCAGGGATGCGCCGCCGCACAGTATGCCCGCTGACCGTGGTCGCTCCGCGCTCATAGCCACTCGTGCCCAACTCGACAAACCAGGCCCAGAACACCTTCGCTTTCGCGCCGACGATGCACTCAATGGTCTCCCCATGCGCCTCGACCTTGTAGATGATGCTGCCCTTCAGGACACCCCGGCCGGGCGGCGCATTGGCCGAGGCCCGCTCCGCGCAGAACTGCCCGACGCGATCCATGCCGTCAAGGACCTTGGCAGAGATCCCGCGCTTGAACTTGTCCGCGTTCCAAGTGATCTTGACGCCGCTCACGACCCGACCTCCTTCGTGGGCTTCTGGATCTCCAGGCAGTCAATCTCCAAATGGTGATCCGCCCTGCTCGGCTCGCGCACGCCCTGCACTCGTACCGTCACCTCATCGCCCTCCACGGTGTCCTCGCGTTGGATGTCCGTCCCGGCCACAACGTACAGCACATGGCTGATCGCCCGCTCTAACTGGTCGGCCACATCGCGCTCGGAGCCGCCCGCCGGGCGCAATCGCCCGCGTATGGTGCCCAAGGGAGAGTAGGCGATTGCCCAACCTCCCTGGCCGTTGGGGAGGCGCACAGGACGCGACACGAGAAAGTCATTGTTCAAGAGGCTGGTAAAGATGCTCACAGTCTGTACCTGTCCAGTCGCTCTTTCTCGCTCTTGAGTAGCAGCGGCGCGGCACTCGCACCGAGCACGCCTTCCCCTGCCCCCTCGCCGCCGAAGGATACGCTGTAATCGCCCAAACTCAGGGCGGTGACCCCCGGAATGGCACTCATCTCCTCGGCCCGCAGGCCCGCCTGGTAGGCCCGGCTCGCGGCGCGGGTGGCGATGGAGATGATGTCGTCCGGGAGGACCGCGTAGCCATGATCGTAGGTGATGGCGATGATTTGGATGCCCACGGTCCAATAGGCCCCGATGCGATATAGGATGCCGTGCTCGCCGAGTTTGTAATCATCATCCACCAGCAGCAGGTCGCCGTCCTCGACCACGGAGATGACCGCAGTTACCGGGAGTTCGGGCAGCAGAATGCGCGGGCCCCCGATGCAGTCCAGGGTGATCGTCTCCCCCACGGCCTCGAGCACCTGGTGGCAATAGTTCTGTATCGCCGCCGTAGCCTCGACGATGGCCCTATTGGCCGCGTCCGTCTTCGCCGCCGGAACCGCGATCTGTAGGAAGTGCTCGATGTCGGCCACTGTGCAAAAGACCATCAAGCCCCCTTGTTCGGCGCTGGCTTGCGCATCTTGTTCGGCGGAGGCTCCGCCTGTTTCGGCGGCGCGGGGATCAGCCCCAAGCGCACGGCCTCATCCTCGTGCATCTGTTGCCAGACCCCCGAGGCGGTCTGAATGCGGATCATCTTCCCTGTCCGCAACTCCATCGGGATGTCGCTCAGGATCATCGTCTCCACATAGCCCTCCGTCGTTTTCATTTCGCCAAACTCCGTTCTCGCATCCGCGCAAACCGCTCCAGGGTTTTTTGCTCCTGTCCTTCAGGACAACTCACGAACACGCTCGGCCCGATCTGCACCCGCACCATCACCTGCTGGTGGCTCATGGCCCTGGATCTGGCCGTGCGGGCGTCCTGCTCGGCGCGCTTCTGCAGGTCGGCGAGCCAGGATCTGGGCAGGGCGCAGAACAGCGGCTTGACCAGGTAGAGCGCCCGCAGGAAGGATAGGCGTTCGTCGCTTCCGGATCCGTTGCCCTCGCCGCACTCGGCGCGCCAGGTCTCCAGGAAGCGCAGTCCGTCGGGGCTCTTGCGCACAAACAGCAACTCGTGCGCGTACAGCAGCACCCGCAGGTCGCGGATGACGGCTTCCGTCCGTTTCTGGTCCGAGGGCGTGCCCTGGTCTTTGGCCAGCACCCCGTAGCGCCATAGAGGCGCGGCCACGTCCCAACGTTCCAGGAAGTGCATGCCGGCGGGGATCAGGTCCCAGGGGATGATGGTGCCCGGCGCGGCAAATAGAGTGCGCTGGAAGGGCAGATCCCATGAGTCGGTGACGGTCAGGGTCAGGCCGGCCTTCTTGGCGCGAAGGGTTGCGGTCCCGTCAGAGGCCCGCAATACCAGGCCGACGCCTGATTGCCCTGCCCCGTATCCCATATGGCCGTCGGTCATTTGCATACCTGCATCAGGGCAACAATGGATGTCTTTTGCCGACTCAAGGCCGGCTTCCACAGAAATCGCCATTTCCTCTCCGTGTAGAACCCGTAAGCCCGCCCATACTCCGTGTCGGGGTCGAATATCTCCAGTGTGTCCAAGCTGAAGAACCACCGGTGCGTCGGGTCCCGATACGAGCTGTCGCTCTGCCACCAAGGGACCCGCAAGTCCAACGTTCCCTCGGGCCGTAACAGCCTCCAGCACTCATCCATAGACTCGATCAGCGTTATCTGTAAATGCTCCAGCACCGCCTGGGCGACTATGAGGTCAAACGATTCATCCGCCCAGGGCCAGGGCAGGACATTGAGATCATGCACCACATCGATCTCTGGCCGGTGCCTCCGAATATCGTGATTGACAGCGCCCGGCAGGATCACGTTTCCACAGCCCAGGTTCAGAGTATCCGGCATTGGCGATACTCCTCTGGCGGCTCCAATGTGACCAGGTCCACCGGCTCGATCATGAGGCGCGTCCAGTTCTTCCCCGGCACCCGTATTGAATCTGGGCAGTAGTGCCAGGTGTAAACTCCCTTCAGGTATCCGACCTTCCCACCGATAGCATGAACATATTTTGCCTGCGTCTTGTTTGGCGACTTGCGGGATTTGCGATCGGTGAATAATTGCGCCGTTTTCTCGAGCAGTGCCCGACGCATCGCCAGAAAGTGACCGCTTACGTAAGCCGAGTAGACTACCTCGCCATCGTCGGAGTAGGGATGCCGCGAGCCAGTCTTGTTATCGCCAGGGTTATTCAACCCGAGCATCATCAGCCTCGGGCGCGTCGCCATCGCCTCAAGTAGCTGCTGCAACCAGTCTGGATCGAGATGCGGGCAGAGTGCATCATCGTCCGTATAGATCACTGGGTCGGACTTGGATACCTTGGCCACGTCGATCAGGTTCTGGTGCATACCACCCCGCTTTTCGCGCCTGTGAAGACTCAACCCCAACGATTTGACGTAATCAGCGGTGCCATCTGTGCTCGCATCGTCTATGATGCTCAGGCGATAGGGCGTCGTTGTGCGCTCCTGGATACACTCGATGGTGCGCCGGAGCATCTCCAGCCGGTTGTGTGTGCCGATCACAATGTCAATGACCACGCCGGGCCGTCCTTGCAATCATTGCCGCCAATGGCTCCAGCGTATCCGCATTGATCAGTGTCACATCCCGCGACCTCAAATCGTGGCCAGTGCGCCCCGATCGCAAGCCAATGTGTTGGCAGTACACGCCGGTCAGGTATGCCACCCAATACCCCCTTGACCATACTGCCCGGCTCCATGCCCGATCTATCCCGTAAGCGTTTGCCTGCATCACAATCTTTTCCATCATACCGCCGACAGACGGAATGACGATGCTGCGCATGAGATCCCTCCGGATGAACGCCAAGTGCGACCCCACGCGATCGCACAGGGTCACCGGCCCCTCCTGGCGGATCACCTTGATGGGAGCGGTCGGGAGATGCAAGGCCAATAATCCGAGTTTGTGATAACGCGCCATCGCTGCCAGGCCCCTACTCAGCCAGTCCGGGCTGAGTTTCGGGCACAGGATGTCATCATCGCTATAGACTAAGATGTCCGATTGCGCCATACGCGAGACGGCGCTCCAGT
>Ga0315291_10002109_pt1 | contig 26277 bp, 26 predicted proteins | sample YL17G12_20_MG_FD_203070 | JGI IMG/M metagenome (GOLD analysis project Ga0315291, IMG submission 203070) | Sediment microbial communities from Yellowstone Lake, YNP, Wyoming, USA - YL17G12_20 | ecosystem: Environmental > Aquatic > Freshwater > Lake > Sediment | place: USA: Wyoming | collected...
GAATCCCCAAGGATCTTCCTGGTGTAAAGGGTAAAAAAATAGTAGCAGCCGACCTTGACCGTATCAAAAAGGATTATGACAAGGCTGTCCAGAAATCCATAAAGATAGTTTGAGTTAAAGCGTATCGAAATGAGGTCTTTCCATCTGGATTTAATGTCCATACCATCACCTCCCTTAAGTTGAGAATGTTAAAACAATGATAGTTACCGGGGACTGTTAAAAATGAAGGACTTCCCTCACTATATTTATACCACATTTTGACCAGCAGAAGGACCCTAAATAGGCAGTTATATGGGTATTGAATCTATCTGCGGTAGGCGGACGGTTAGAATATACAGAGAATTATATCGTTAGACGGGGTAAGGGTGAAAATCAACTAACCAAACACTTAACTCTGGAATCAATCAATGCTACACCACCCTTTCACTCACTATATATTTCAACCCCGAAACGGTTTGTAATTTACCTGCGGTTTAGTGGTGGACAACTGATTGTAACGGTAGACACTATTTTAAATAAATGAGTTGGTCGTAGACTTAGCTGGGGCATCTTAGAGCGTATTCGCAACATGGGCTTCGCATTAGCCGCACTGGCACCGTAACGATTGTTGACTAATGAAAAGGGATTGTTTGACTGCTGAACAATCCCTTATTTAAAAAAGGTAATGATTGGTTGATTTCGAAATAGATTTGATTTTTGTGATAATCTTTCGGGTCAAAGCCGAATCCTAGTGTAAGCTTTAATGGTATTTCATAAAACACGAGCGAATTTAGCTGCAATTCTGCGCCAGCACCTTTAATGGTAGATAGCGAATTACGGAGAGTGGACAGCGAATTAAACCCCTTCCCGATATCAAAGAATATATCACCGGAAACATTCTGAAAGAACAAAGGAAATGTTCCCAGACCACGTTCAATCCAGAAGAATGGAAATCGGTATTCGGCAGTTGCTGATATGATATGATGTGCGATGATTTCTGAACCGGCGTATCCCCGAATTCTAAATGACGCATCTCCCCTGCCTATTGAATAATACCTGTCGCCCCATAACATGCCAATTTGTGTGCTTAACATTAAAACGTGATGCCTGAACGGTAAATTAATATATTCTCTAAATACCCCTGATGTATTGGTCAGGTTATACTGACTGAAAAATATCTTATCATACCTTTTTGCCCTTAAACCAAAATATCTGCCCTGCTCTGGACTAATCGAATATGAATAATATTTCGCATTGCTAAATTGATACGAAACTCCCAATCCACTGCCAACATCTTCGTCCTTCTCATACTGATAGTATAAGGATAAATATTGCTGATGTTCATTCTTGATAAACGGAAATACAGTTGATATAGTACCGTCAATTTTCCCTTGGTCATAAACCGTGTTGAGATAAATCGTGGGATATAATTTATCCAATGTGTAATCAAAATAGACGGTTGGTTTTTTGGTCTTTGTATTATATAGCGACTGAATTAAATACTGATGCTGGAATAATGCGTCTGCTCCATAAGTCACCGCACCAAAAGACCATTCGTTTCCATTATCATACATCGCTAAAGGCAACCAGAACTTTGGCAATATCGATGGAAACGGACTGTAATGATAAAGCGTAGCATGAATTGAATCCGAATTGAATTGCCATTCTGAATACGAAATTATTCCGCTATCACTGACACTTACACTTTCTGCGGGTATGAGTGAATCAAGCGTGATATCGGTTGTGTGTATATCATAACCTTTACTTGAATATAATAGCATGGCGAGTTTTTTGTTATCTGATGATATTGTTGGTGCAAATGCACCGGTTAAGACATTAGTTACTTGATAAAGTTTTCTGTTTTTAAGAGAATATGCAAAAATGTTAAATACACCGCTACGGTCTGAGCTGAACAATAGATAATTCCCGTCATTGGACCAGCACGGTTCAATATCAAGCGACTGGTCCTGTGTAACTGGTATTAACCAATCGGTAGTTAAATCGTAAATATAAATATCCTGATAACCGCCGATTTTCCATACCGCAACCGCTACTTTTTTACCATCTGGTGCATATCTCGGTTGTGCGTATTGAGTGTAACCTTCGCTGTGCGTCAATTGTGTAATCTCATTGCTTTCCAAATCAATTATGCACAGATTGGTTTGCCCTAATTCATTTTTTACAAATATAACCTGATTTTGAATAGGAGAAAAATCCGGGTCAGTGGCACGTAACCCTTTAGTGAGTCGCTCGATTTTTCTGCTTTTTATGTCATAGCTATACAAGTCATCATATTGATAGAAATTTTTCTCGTAGCTACGAATGCTGAAGATAAGCTTAGACCCGTCTTGTGACATTCTAATTGGCGAACTGATAATTTTCTTTAATAATCTTTTAGTTTTATTAGTAGTCAAATCAACTACCTTTACTGAAGGATAATCGTGATTCGTTTTTGAAATATAGAAAATCTGGTTGTCATCCAAAGAATATATCGGTGACTCGGTATTAAATCCTTCGCGAGTTAGCTGCGTCGTTTGAGTTATCTGCTTTGTTTGTATCGCTTGAATCTGCTTTGAGTATTTTTCTTTCATCTTTTCTCGAAAATCCCGCCACAAAGTATAAAAACTCTTGCCAAATACTCGTTTTGCCTGAACATTATAAAATAAGGGTATGCCACCGCTCAGCCAGTTTGAATAGTCAGCTAATTTCTTTTCCGTGTATTTATCTGCTAAATACGAATAGAACATACTGCCGTAAAAATATGGTGTTTCGCCACCCGGATATTGAGCTAACTCATAAGTTACACACTTATCAATCGGGAATATATTTTTGTCTAACACCCGAGAACGCATCATCATTTGATAAAAACTGCTTTGATTCCGTCCGAATGCTGAAAATCGACTTTCATTGTACACTGAAAAACCTTCATTGAAGCATAACGGCATCACGGTATTTGGAACGATAATCTTACCAAAGAATATCCTGAAAAATCTGGGCAGTCCGTGCACCATATCCATGTTTAAAATGTGCGTGTATTCATGAATGATTAACTGCTCGAGCCAGTCATAATAGTTAACCCGCATTTCTTTGTCGAAAGTCGGGCAGATAAAAATTGTATTATTCGGAAACGGTGTTGCCCAGCCCGATACATAATCATAAACATCACCAACTACGACCCTGGTTTTTTGCTTAGGTTGCCATCGCATAAATGGTGTTAACCGATTGTAAGCATCTTCACAGTACCAAACAATCTCTCTTGCCAATTGTTCTTCGTCTTGATATTGTCCTTTTCCTGAGAAATGAACTGAGAAATGTTCTGATTCCAGTGTATACCAGGAAAATCCGGGATCCATCTTCGCCATCGGCGAGAATTGTGATGCGAATAAACATAACAAAATGCCGTGTATCATTATTACAAACTCGTTATCCTTTTTAATAGTATTGTTGCATAACTACCTTTGGGAAGCGCAAACGATAAAGTCAATTTATACTTTCCCGGATATAATTCATCCAAACTAATTTCTTCAAGTTTTAAATCCTCAGGAGAAACGATTGCTTTCCGCTCATAAGGTTTAAAAAAAAGACCTCTGATATTTAACTGTATCTTCAAATCTTTTAAGGACAAATTATCGCGACTTAAGACTTGCTCAGCTGCTTCTTTTATTTTAGGGTCAGTAAATGTTGACTTATAGCTTGGGGCAGTTATCACTGTTTCATTAAGACATTTTAGATTTTCTCCGGTTATCTCATTATAAAAATACAGGTCACCAAAACTATACTTACTTGGAAAATAATCAATTCGCCTTATTTCAAGTAACTTTTTTAATGTTTCGTTCCAGATATATGCTTGATAGGCATTGATGAACATTTCTAGTAAATCGCGTCTAACCGTCTTTATCGCACCTTTGAAATCTTTTGGATGCGCTAGCAAATATAGTAACGGATAGCGATATTGCCCAAGTTCAAAAGGTGCTTTTAAACAGTCTTCCCAATTACCCCAGTGCTCAAATAAATATTTTTTAAGTTTTCTGGTTCGGCTATCATCAAAACCGGACGGAGTCGCTAAGTATAGTTTAAGCGCACCATTGTAATGTTTAAGCACTAATTTCTGTGCAATAAATCCCTGCTTTGCTCGTGCTGAGCCCATTCGCTGTTCGTCATAATAATTAGGAAAACCGTATTTTTTAACCGATTCCAGATTATCTTGCATGTACTTAGTCTCTTTCTGGTTCAGGTCTCTGATTGTAATCTTAAAATGATTTTTCACGAGACTGTTTAATGTTATTGGTATTGCGGATTTACCAACAAAGGATAATTTAAAATTCTTTTCCTCGATTACTCGCTCTTTGATACCTCTAATTGATAAGTATTGTATTGAGTGGCTATAGCGGTCTTTGATACCAGCTCTATCGATGTTCTTTAATTTGTACTTGCGACTTAGATAATCTAACAGGTCGAATGTATCCCAGAACCTTTTTTCTAATTTATATATTGAATAAGGACCGGTCTTACTGAATGTAATATTGGTAATTTCTTCAACACAGAAATCATCTGGCTGGCACTTAATTTTCACTTACTAATTACACCAATTATATGCGGATATTCCTTATTATTAATAACAATCCGATTCCGATAAAAAGAATTCCTGATATTAAATGAATTGTTCTAATTGGTAGTACTTTTTGTAACCCAGCTCCGACCATCACACCCAAGAATGAAGTTAAGATTAAAGCAACTGCTGAACCGAAAAAGACCATCCAGGGTGATTTACCGGATGCGGCAAACCCGATTGTCGCTAATTGAGTCTTATCACCCAACTCAGCTAAGAATATCGATACAAACGTTGTAATCAATAATCTCAAATCCATTTCTCCTCCAATATGAATATATGAATTATTTTATTTAACATCATTGGATTGTAATACAATTTATATCATCTATCAACAGTTTTTATGCTCTTGACAAAACAAAGAGATTTTTTTAATATTTACCTATATCGTTTGATAATACAAGAATTTATTTATAATATTAGAGAGGAGCAAAATGAAAGTAAAAATTGACAAAGAACTATGCACTGGTTGTGAATTATGTGTAACAAGTTGTCCGGATATATTTGAAATGGACGGAGATCTGGCAAAGGTAAAAAATGAAATCGTTCCTCCCGGTGCTGAAGAATGTGCATCTCAAGCGTCTGAAGATTGTCCGACAACCGCAATAAAACTGGAAGATTAATTTAAAATTCATAGCGGTTTTCGAGCTTTACTTATGAATTACATCTGAATAAAGGGCAAACGTTTGTCTTTTATTTTTTAAGACATTTCTAAGAAAAAGCAACGTAAATATTCACTTTCCGGCATACTCAATAAAACCGGATGGTCAGGTCCTTGAGTAGTTCGGTCGATAATCTTAAAACTTCGTCCTATATCTTGTGCGGCATGGGTTAAAACATCCAATAAATCTTGCCAGAAAAGATAATGCGAACAGGTTGAACTGATTAAAATTCCACCGTCGTTTAGTAGTTTCATCGCCTGGAGGTTTATATCTCGATACCCCCTCAAGCCCCTGCTTTTTTCTTTTAGTGATTTAAAAAATGGTGGCGGGTCAAGAATAATTATATCATATTTCCGTCTTTCCCTATTGAACTCCCGTAAGATGACAAAAGCGTCTGCAACACGAAATTTACAAACCACCGATAAATTATTTAACTTCGCATTTCCTTTTGCTAAACCGATTGCCGGTTCGGATGCATCAATACCCAGAACCGACTTTGCACCACCTAACCCGGCATTTAATGAAAATCCACCGGTATAACAGAATATATCAAGAATATTTTTATCTTGGCTTATCGCTCTCACTTTTGCTCTTGTTATTCGCTGGTCATAATAAAAACCGGTTTTCTGTCCTTCTTTAATATCGACTTTGTATTTTATACCGTTTTCGGAAATTATCACCGGACTGGCTGTACCGTAGAGCACCGTCTCTTTACGAGGTAGTCCTTCGGCATCTCGCAGACGGAAATCATTCTTTTCAATCACGCAATCGACCGGCATCATATCTCGCAACGCTTCGATGATAATACCTTTTCTTAAATCAGTGCCAATCGAATAAGTCTGCAAGGCAAAACTGTTTACGTATTTATCTAATACAACTCCCGGAATACCATCGCTCTCGCCAAAGACTAACCGGTAGTCATGCTCGTTGGGCAAAACCATCTCACGCGTTTTCAGTGCTTTTGAAATCTGTTCGGTAAAGAATGTTTTATCTAAATCGCGTTCAGTTTCGGAATATAAACGGACCGAGATTAACGAATGCGGGTTATAAATACCGGAGCCGATGAATCGGTCTCGCTCGTACACTAAAACTGCATCGCCGATTTGGGGGTCACCGGCGGTATCTTTAATCTCATTAGAAAAAATCCAGGGATGTTGACGGCGAATTTTTTTTCTTACGACCCAAACTTTTTTCTCCATAGACTCCTATTGATTCTAACCAATTATTCCGGGTAATCAATCTTTAAAATCGAAATACTTAAATTCTCATCAATCGTGTATAAAATATCAGCATAGACACGGTCGGCAAAAAGTGGTTCATTAAAATTGTTCTTTATTTCCAATTCCGGTTTTTCCAAAAATTGATATTTACCATTATGTTTGGATAACGGTGTATTCATGCTAATTAAGACCGGGGCGGGATTACCTTCACCAAACGGTCTAAGTTTAATAAAATCATTATTCAAATCTTTTATTGGTAAAACTGCATCCGGGACAATACGATTTTCCCTGATAATATTGCCGACAAAATTTTCTTTAGCGTATTTCTTGGCACTTTTAATAAAATCCTCGGCTTTCTTTTTCGAAACCGTAAATCCGCACGCTTTTTTATGACCACCAAACGCACTAAAATAAGAACTGTGCGCTTTTAATAGTTCGATTAAATCAGCGCCATTAATACCCCGACACTCGCCAACCCAATCGTCGCCATTCGGTCCCATAATAAGTGCCGGAACTTGATAGCGGTCTTTCAGCTTACCTGCGACATGTCCTAAAGCGCGTAGAGATAAACGTTCATCACGGACAAAAAGAATTCCTGGCGCTACGTCAATAATCTGCTCCGCTAATGCCAAAGTTTCTCTTGCATCAGCCCGCCAGAGCTGGCTTTGATTATATAATTCCTGTGCCCATAACAGGCTCTCATCATATGATTTATTAAGGAAATAATCACATGCATTGTTGCCATTCGCCGATGCGAAGATTGGTAAAATGTCAGAAAAAAATCTGTCATTGGTCAATTTTGTCCGGTCAACTCCCGCAACTTTAAAAATCGCATTTACTGCCGGATTTTTCATATTTGCCAACTGCTCTAATCCGAATGTAGCAAAGATTCTGTTTTCGGAGACTAAAGGAACACGGTCACTAACTGTTCCTAATGCAACATAACCCAAGAAATCCGGTTTTAGTGAGAATAACTGCTTTGCTTTCACTCCTAAATAAGAATCAACTACCGCAATTGCTAATTTTAATGCAATTCCAACACCGGCTAAGAAGATAAACGGGTACTTAGAATCAGCTCGTTTTGGATTGACATTAGCGGCTGATTTAGGCAATGAATCCAAAACTTCATGATGGTCAGTAACGATAACATCAATCCCCTGTTTTTGAATTAAATCAACCTCTTCGACATTAGTGATACCGCAATCAACCGTTATAATCAACTTAGCATCTATTTTACGAAATTCAATCGCCTTATCCAAGCTTAGTCCATGTTTATCCTTACCTTTGGTCGGAATATGATATAGTGGCAGCCCCCGAATCTCCTTGATTGTTTCATAAAGAATGACCGTCGCGGTAATCCCGTCTAAATCCTCATGTCCCCAGATAACTATTTTTTCTTTGTTTATAATTGCTTGCCGGATACGCTTTATTGCCGGCTCAATGTCAGATAACTGTTGCCAATCGTGTAAATCGTTAAGATTAGGATTAAGGAATTTGGAAATAGCATCATTAGTTCGAATATCTCTCAACCATAAAACACGACCTAATGCCGGATTTAAGTTATTCGCGTTTGCTACTTCATTGACTAAATCCTCAGATTCAACTTCTTTTACCTGCCACATAACCTTTTATTATAGATAAACTCAATACTAAGTCAATATCATATAAGCTACTAAAAGCAAAAAACTTATCAAATAAGATAAAATATTAAATCAATATAAGATATTGATAAATTTAGTGTTTATCCCTTCAAAATATGATAAAAATTAGTGTTTATATCAAGATTCTAGACTTGAATAAGAATTCATATTTAGAATAGGTAGAACAATTTACTATTGTTTATTTTTTTCTAACTGCTTTTTAATCTCATTTAACAGATTTAATGCTTGAATCGGTGTTAAAGTGTCTAAATTTAGCTTACGGATTTCTTCTAAAAGCGGGTGAGCAATTGGATGGAATAAAGAAATCTGGAATTCTTTATCTTTTCCCAAATTTTTAATACTCAGTTCCTCCCCTTTTTCAAAATCTTCTAAGACTTCTTTTGCCCGATCAATTACTTCTTGTGGTAAACCAGCAAGTTTTGCTACTGCGATACCATAACTGCGGTCACTTTTCCCCTCTGCCAATTTTCTTAAGAAAATTATCTCATCTTCTGATTCTTTAGCTAAGAAATTGTAATTTTTTACTCTCGGCAGATACTGAACAATATCAGTCAATTCGTGATAATGAGTTGCAAATAAAGTCTTTGGTTTTAGCGACTGATTCTGGTGCAAGTATTCGACCACTGCCCAGGCAATTGCTAAGCCATCATAAGTAGCGGTGCCGCGACCGATTTCATCTAAAATAACAAGACTCTTCGGTGTTGCATTATTTAAGATATTAGCGGTTTCTGACATTTCCGCTAAGAAGGTTGAAACGCCTCTTGATAAATCATCCGAAGCACCGATGCGGGTGAATATTTTATCCACCACGCCGATTTTCGCCTCTTTCGCTGGAACAAATGAACCAATCTGTGCCATAATGACAATTAGTGCAACCTGACGCAAATAGGTTGATTTACCCGCCATATTCGGACCTGTGATTAATAGAATCTGATTTGCTGATAAATTAAGCATTGTATCATTTGTTATGAATGGTTCAGATGTTAATTTCTCTATAACCGGATGCCGTCCGTCTTTGATAACCACCTCATCCGAATCACTAATTTCCGGTTTAACATAATTATTACTAATCGCAACAGTTGTCAGACTTGCTAATATATCAAGTTCTGAAATAATTTGAGATACTGCCAATATCCGAGGCACATCTTTGGCAATTTCTTTCCGTAATTCAACAAATAGGTCATACTCTAAAGTTTTTATTCGTTCTTCTGCATTCAGCACTTTATTTTCATATTCTTTCAATTCAGGAGTGATAAATCGCTCGTGATTAACCAATGTTTGTTTGCGAATATAATTCTTTGGCACAAGATTAAGGTACGACCTCGTAATCTCAATATAATATCCAAAGACCGAATTAAAGCTGACTCTTAAATTAGGTATGCCGGTTTTTTGGCGTTCTTGTTCCTGAAGTTTTATAATCCATTCTTTTGCATTAGAAGATAGCGACCGTAACTCATCAAGTTCATTAAGGAAACCTGGTTTGATTAAACTACCTTCAGTGATACTTAATGGCAATTCTTCGTTTAATGTCATTTCCACCCGTTCAATTAAAGATGAAAAATCCTCTAATTTTTGACAATGGTTTTGTAAGAAAATCGATTTTGTTTCTTTTAGTTTTTCTTTAATCTCGGGAATTTTCTTAAGCCAATTTTTTAGAGCAATTATATCCCGCGCATTGCACCGTTCAACGGCAATTCGCGCTGCGTTACGCTCCAAGTCACCGATATCCGACAGTAATCCGGTCAGTTCCTTCAATAAATAACGTCGAGAAATCATTTCCTCGACTGCCGCATGTCTTTCTTTTATTTTAGAAATGTCGAGTAGCGGTGCTAAAATCCAGCGTCTTATTAACCTTGCACCGCCCGGCGTCTCAGTCTGGTCTAAAACTGAAAGCAAACTATTTTCAGTTGACCCATCCCGTATTCGTTCAGTTAACTCTAAATTCTTACGCGTCATCCGGTCGATTAAAAGATAATCAGTCTCTTTATATGACGAAATTTTACGGATATGTGGTACCGTATTTTTTTGAGTATCTTCTAAGTAATAAAGAATCGCTCCCGCGGCTTGGATTGCCACTTTTCTATCGCCAATACCAAACCCATCTAAATTTAACACTCCAAAATGTTTCGTTAGCTTTTCATAAGCGAATTCATATGAGAAATAGTAGTCATCTAATGGTGTTTCAGTATAATCAATGTCTTTCATTAATGTTCTGAAATTATTCCAACCTTTTGGTAAAATAATCTCTTTCGGGTCAATTTTTTGTATCGCTTCGGATAATGAAGTGAATGGAATTTCTGCAACATTAAACTCACCGGTTGATAAATCAGCAAAAGCGAATCCACAAACAAATTCATTCGGAGTTATTGCCAGCAGAAAATGATTTTTACGTTCTTCTAATAAAGCTGGCCTTAATACCGTCCCTGGTGTGATGACTTCAATAACATCTCGTTTAATTAATTTCGCAATTCCTGGTGCCTCTAACTGCTCACAAACCGCAACTTTTAGACCTGCCTGCACCAATCGAGCGATATAATTATCAATCGATTTAACCGGCACACCGGCTAACGGAACTTTGGTCGTCTTACCATGAGTGCGTGATGTTAAAGTTAAACCTAAAACTTTTGAGCCAATTTTTGCGTCTTCGTAAAACATCTCATAAAAATCACCCATCCGAAATAAAAGAATCGTATCTTTATAGCGTTCTTTGATCCTGTGATATTGTTGTAGTAAAGGGGTAAGATGCTGTAGCATATACAGGGAATTTTTAGAAAGTGAAACTTACGCTTTAACTCGTCTCGCCTGTTTTTATTTTTAGCTGTTCAACTGTTTTCTCTAAAATCTGCTTTGCTTTATTCACGTCGTCCTGTTTCAAGTATAGTTTTGCTAACTCAATTTGTGGTAGAGTTTCTTTCTTTTTGCCTGCCGGGATTTTAGCAAGAAGTTTTATCGCGGAACTGATGTCTTCTTTCTTCTCATAAATCTGCGCCAATGCGATATATAAACCGGTATCTTCGGGTGCTTTCTTTAGCAGTTTCTCATAAAGATCTACAACCTCTTCAAATTGACCTAAATCGTAATAAGCTTGCTCTAATCGACTTCGAACTAAATAATTATGCTGGGGATAATATTCTAACAGTTCATTCCAGATTTTAATTGCCAGTTCTGTTTCTTTCTTGTTATAGTAATAATCACCCAATGCAACTAAAGCGCCAATCGATTTGCGATTATATGACAAAGCTTGTTTAAAATATTTAGCCGCATCTTCAGGATTCTTATGTAATATTTTCGTACCAATTTCGGTATAGTAGACAGCAACTTTTTCTTTATTAGATTGGTTTTTTTCAATCTTCTTGAGTAGCTCATCGCAGTCCAGCCATCGGTCGGTCTTAATGTAAAGTGATAACAGATTTTCGTAGTGAGCAATATTATTGCGGTCAAGGTTCGTAAGTTCTTCTAACATTGTGATCGCGCGTTGAATGCGGTCAGTCTCCGCATAGTAATTTGCTAACCTTTTATAAACTTTTTTTTCTTCTTCTGAGGTCATATTACGACGAAGCGTAAGCCGCTCAAAAACCTTTGCGGCTCGTTCTTGCTCGCCTTTTTTGTGATATAAATCGGCTAAACGTAAATAAGCGTCAACGTTATTAGAGTCAATCATCACTGCTTCTTTCAGTCTCTCTATTGCCTCAGCATCTCTTCCGTCTAATATAAGGCTAAGTCCTTCTGTGTATGGGACGGACGGCGCTCTTTTACGTTTCAGATAATCACGAACAAACGGATATGCTGCAATAAGTGCGATTAAAATAAGAATTATAATTAGTACCCACATTTTCACTCCCTTTTACGCTCAATATCCAATGGCAAATTTCTTAATGCGGTCAGTTCCGCGAGTAGTGCTTCATTCTCTTTTTTCTGCCGTCTTAATGAAGTTCGTAGTTTTAGCTCGTTAACCAACCAAAACAAACCGGCTGTAATTAGTCCGAAAATGAATGAATAAAGCATTATTACCGCCAGTGGTATCTTGGTGTATACTTTAAAAACATACACTTCTTCCACCGGTGTAATATTATTCAGCGCGATAATAAAAAGCAGTATACCTATTACAAAGACAATAATAATTCTTACTACTGTCACAGACCCTCCTTCTCGTTATTTGAGTGATAAATTTTTCCGATTGGTGTCCAACCGGAAATTCTAATAATTTTACTAAGGCAGATTTTGCCAACTTCAACTGGTTCATCAATTACGACAACTTTATTGGTCTTAGTTCGGGCATAAGATTGTTTCCCGTTCCTAGACTCAATTAATACTTCCAATTCTTTATCTAAGAGCTCTTGGCTTTTTGCTTCAGTTATTTTACTCTGGAGATTAATTAATTCAGTAAGCCGAATTTGGCTTATCTTATCATCTACTTTGGGTACGATTGCACATGATTTAGTGTTAGGACGTTCGGAATACTTAAACATGTATGCAAAATCAAATCGTAATTTCTTAACTACTTCGATAGTTTCTTGGAAATCTTCTTCGGTCTCAGTGGGAAATCCAACCATGACGTCGGTCGTGAATGCAATGTTTGGAATAATCTTACGCGCGATTTCTATCTTCTCGATATACTCTTCTTTAGTATACCCTCGATTCATTAAGCTTAATATACGATTAGAACCTGATTGCAAAGGCAAATGAATATGCGGGCAAAATTTGTTTAAATAAGCGAATCCTTCAAAATGTCTTGTTGTTAAATCTTTTGGATGCGAAGTAATAAATCTCAATCGTTCAAATCCTGGCATATCATCTATTTCTTTGATTAAATCTAAGAAATCGAAATTCTTTTCTCTCCAAGCCAACACATTTTGACCAACTAAAGTAATGTCCTGAACCCCTATTTTGGTTAAGCTCTCAGTTTCTTTTATAATCTGTTCTTTTGTTTTTGATCTTTCTCGGCCTCGGACATAAGGCACAATACAATACGAACAAAAGTTGTTACACCCGCGCATGACCGAAATAAAACCAGTAACTTTGCCATCTGTATTTGGGAAAATCCCTTCATAGTTTTCGGTTGAGAATTCAACACAAACTTGAGGCGTACATGATTGGTTATATTTATTTATGAGCTCGGGTAATCTGCGGTATTCATCCGGTCCAGCGATTACATCTGCGCCATACTTTGATGCCAAGGTCTCTTTATAATTTTGCGCCATACAGCCAAGAATTCCGATAATTAAATTAGGCCTTGATCTTTTGAGTTGTCGTAAGGAATTTAACCGACCTAAGGCGCGTTGTTCAGCATGATTACGTACTGAACAAGTAATCAGGTATACGATATCAGCATCTCCCTCAGAATAAACTTGCAAGAATCCTGCCTTATCCATGATTGCACTCACAACACCAGCTTCGTACTGGTTCATTTGACATCCGTATGCTCGAATAAAATATTTATCTGTCATATTCATTTAATCTTCCATGTAAATCCTTATTTTGTCAAGGTTAATCTAATATCACCAATTAGTCTTAATAAATTACGGATCGATGCAATTTTCTGATCTTTAAGAAAAACTCGCGGTACACGTGGGCTTATGCCGCAGGTAATTTCGTATGGTATCGTGTTCGCCCACTTTGCTAAATCGTATGCACTTATTTTTTCGTTATTCGCCGCTCCCATTAATGTTACAATGTCACCGATTTTTACTCCATGTAAACCAGTTACATCAATCATAATTAAATCCATGCAAATATTCCCAACTATTTTTGCACGTTTAGAATGTATTTCAGAACCTTCTGAAACATGTATTATCACTTCACCGTTTTGTAATGCAAACGGATAACCGTCGCCATAACCAGCGGTAATCACCGCAATTATTGAGTCTCGTTTTGTAAAATATTTTCGATCATAGCTAATACTTTGTCCTTGTGAAACAAACCGCAAATTTACGACTCGACTTCTAAGACTCATTACCGGTTCTAACGATATTTTTCTTATGTCATTAACTGATTTTTTCGGATAAATTCCATAAACTGAAAGTCCTGGTCTAATCATATCAAAATCTGCATTAGGAAAATTTAGAAATCCAGCTGAGTTTGATGCATGACGTAAAAAATTGTTGATACCTGATTGATTCAGTTTATCGCAAAGATTGTTGAATTTTCCTATTTGCTCTTTCGAAAAATCAAGATCTGAATCTGCGGATGGGAAATGAGTGAATACTCCATCAATAATTAATGATGTATAACTAGCAATTTCTTGAATCTGTTCTAATGCTTTATCATAATCTAAGCCGGTTCTGCCCATCCCGGTGTCAACCTCGACATGAACATGAATGTCCGCACCTATTTTCTTAGTACTTTCAAATAAATATTTGGCAAAATCCATCTCCCCAATCGTTGGCATTAGATTAAATTCCCAGAGCAAGTCAATTTCAAAGTAAGGAATCGGACTGAGAATTAATACCGGGGTATTAATCCCACCATAACGTAAGGAAATACCTTCTTCAACTCCCGCAACACCAAGTAAATCGACATCGTTTTGAAGTTCTGAGGCAATTTCATTGGCACCGTGACCATAAGCATCTGCCTTGATTGCTAATAAAATCTTTTTGTTGCCTAATGTTTGCTTGATAAGATTTAGATTATTTCTTAAGGCGTTAAAATCAATTTCCGCCCAGATTCTTCCTAAATCCATATTTGATACTAAGATATTTTTTTGTAAAAGTCAACCCTGTAAAATACAGAAATTAGATAAAATTAAGGCTTTGCAATACTACCCAATTAGCTTTAGAATCGCCATGACTCCGATGCCCAAGATAATTAAAATAAATTGCATTAAGGAAACAGATGGTTTAACATCATGCTGTAGTTCGGGTATTAAATCCGCTCCAGCAATATAGATAAAACCGCCAGCGGTTATTGGCATTAAAATAACTGAATAATTATGAATATGGACTCCTACAGTAAGCGAAATGATTGCTCCTAAAATTGATAGTATTGCGGATAGGAAATTATAAAATAGTGCCTTTTTGGGATTAAGACCACCATGAACTAATACGCCAAAGTCTCCAATTTCCTGTGGTATTTCATGCAAAATAACCGCTAATGTTGTGGCAACTCCGATTTTTGTGTTTATTAAAAAACTCGCACCGATTATCATCCCATCAATCAAATTATGCACACCGTCGCCAACTAAATTCATTGCTACGACTGGGTGCAAGTGTTTTTCTGAACTGGTTACATGACAGTGCCGCCAGCGAATGAACTTCTCTAATACAAAAAAAATAAGAATGCCTAATAAAATTAAAATAGCGGTAGTCAAATTCGTGCTGATTTTTTCGAAAGATTCCGGCAAAAGATGTATAAAAGCATCGCCAAATAAACCTCCGACCGCAAAGCTAACCAGTAGCAGCAAAATTTTTCTTAATCGCTCAATGTTAATCGAAATAAAAAAGATACCTATTAATGAAATCGCACTAACTACAAAAACACTGGATAGCGTATATGCCCAAATTCTCATTAGATAAAACGTTCAAAACGATCTTTCTTTACTTTACAAATTGGACATACAGCGGGTGGGCTTTCTCTCGCACATAAATAACCACATACTTTACATCGCCACACTGGTAATGGTAGTGATATTATTTCTGTTACAGGTACTAATGTATTTATTTTTCTCTGATCCGGAGGTGGACGTCGTTCCGGAATCGAACTTATTTTTTTCTTACCTTTTAAGATATCATCTGAAACATATAAAGCACAATAGCAAGCTCCGTATTCGTTTAAATCAGAATCTCGGTAGTCACATGGGCATATTATATCTGTATCTCTTTCTCTAACACCGTCCGCAATTCGGCAAGGACATAATTGATACCCATAACGGTTTTCGTTAATCATAAGTCCTTTAATTAGATCTTTAGTAAATTCGATATCCGGATTGAGTTGATATCCTGATGATTTTGCCTCTTTAGCTAACTGTTGATAAAATTTTTCGATTTGACCATCAGTGATAACATGTTCATTCATTATCCGAGTTCCTTAATAATCTTTGCATCTTCATAACCGGCAATGCACAAATCGTTGTTTATTACTATTGTAGGAAAAGACCCACGCGGATTCCATTTTCGAAGAGCTTGCATAATTTCATCTTTTTCTTTTTCGTCGAGTAAATCGACATCGATGTAATCATAGGAAACGTTCAGTTGTTTTAATAAGGCTTTAGTTTTTTTACACCAACCACAAGTGCTTAAAGCATATAACATTACTTTTCCTTTATTCTGACCTTCAACATGATTTGCTTTCATTGTAGTCCCCTTACAGAAATTAGGACGCTAACTGTGATCGTTAAGCGTCCTAATAAAATTATTCATAATTCTACTCAAGCATCACTAAACTAACTGGCTTTGGTCCTTTAACTGAAAGAAAGGCTGCATGTTCATCACCGATATTCTCAAAGGTATGCGGAATATTCATTTTACCTTCAACAACATCACCAGGAACAGCGATTATTTCTTTATTGCCAACTCGAAATTTAATTTTACCTTTTATTATATAGAATAATTCGTCGGTTGTTGGGTGCTTATGCAATGGAACGCGTTTCCCAACTGGTAAATTGTAAACATAAGGGGCAAGCGATGCATAATCGCCAAAAAAGGGATTTACTTCAACTTCGGTACCATAGGTAATTTTTTGAGCATAGTTCAGATGGATTTGTTCAAAGTCTTGAGCAACTTCAACAAATTTATCTTTTGGTGCACCGCAATTCGGGCATTTATCAGGCGGTTCATTGCCAATATGTATATAACCACAAACTGTACAACGCCATTTTTTCATATAATTGCCTCCATTAATTAAGGTCCAACATGCATTAAAGGATTATCAATATTGAATCCTTCAAATTTTTCTGCATTTTCTTTTTCAATTTCTAATATCCGGTAATGTCCCATTTCCATCGAAGCAATATAGTGTAGCATTTTTTGAATGTCGGGTTTCTTATCAAATCGCTTTGATATGCCAGTATAAAAGTCGTAGGCAGCTTTTTCCGAAAGCATCGCTTCGTCTAATATTTTACTCATTGGTTTATTCACATCATCAATACTTACTTGAGGCAGCGGTACTGGACTTTTTGTAGGCAGCACGATAGTTTTATTGGGGAAGTCCTGTCGGAATAGATTTTCAAAAAATCGCTGATGCTTAGATTCTTCACTGGATAAGAAATTAAACCGATCTTTTAGAAGAAAGTTCTCAACCCGCTCACATAGTTTTGAATATAAATTTTTTGCTTCTGATTCTGCTTTTATTGCGGTTAGTATTAAATCATCTAATTTATATATTTTTAAATTCATGTTGTCTCCTCATTATTATATATAAATTAGACTTACCCCTCCCTTATAAGATTCGATACTTGGTATGCTGTTTTTCGCAATGACTATTTCTTCATTTTCATAGCTTCGCCGCAGCAGACAAAAACAACATCACTTCCCGGGCATTCTTTCGCGGATTTAACCGTGATCGACATACAACAAGCGGGACACAAAAGATCGTAGCATTTCTTCATTTTTTCGTGGTTTTACTTTTCATTCTACGCCTCTAAATTAATTTGTTTTACTTTCTTTGGTTTCATTTGTTCACCACAGCAGATAATATCGCAGTTTTTGACAACAAGCTAAAATATTATCAAATGTGACCACTAAACCACAGACTTGACAAAATATTGCTTGCCTTTCTCGTTGTCTATGTCCTTTCCTGTTTTCTACTATTAGATCTCTTCTAGAAGGCCAGTGAATGAATCGTGATGTTCTTCTTCATCAGCTAAGATGCCTTCGAACATTTTCTTCGTGACTATATCACCTTCTTTTTCTGCCACCTCGATAACCTGCTTATATAATTTGATTGCATCTTCTTCATCTTCTTTATCAGTCATAATCATATCTTTTAAAGTCTTACCGACAAAAATCGGCTCTGGTTTTGTAGTAGGGATTCCACCCAGATACGCTAATCGCTCTGCGATGGTTTCAGCATGTTTCATTTCTTCAACTGCTATCTTCTTCAGTTCATCTTTAACTGCAAATCCCTTCACACCTTTCCATTGAACATGCTGCCACATATATTGAATTGACACTTGCAATTCATCTGCAAGTCCCTGATTCATCATATCCATTAATCGTTTACTTGCCATTTATAGTCCTCCTATAACAAATTAATACTTTTTTATTACTCGCCACTGCATACACTATAATCTCCTAGCACATTTTGTCAACGCCTATTCAATATATTTTAATTTTTGTAGCTATTGGTAATTATAAGGTTAAATAATAAATTCTAGATATCTAATTAATAATGTAATTGGGGTATATGAAATATTAAAGTTTTTGTCTTTTCAACCGTACTGAATTTGATACTACATTAACCGAACTTGCCGCCATCGCTATTTCAGCAATAATAGGGTGTAGTAAACCTAACATTGCTAATGGGATTGCGATGACATTATAGAAAAAGGCCCAAAACAAGTTTTGTTTAATTTTCTTAAATGTTGCACTGGAGAGTTTTATCGCTGTTACAACACCATTTATGTTTCCGCTCACTAAAGTTACATCGGATGCTTCGATCGCTACATCTGTTCCAGTACCAATTGCAATGCCGACATTTGCTTGTTTTAAAGCCGGTGCATCATTAATACCATCGCCGACCATTGCAACTAAACCATATTCTTTCTGCAGATTTTCAATCACTTTTTGTTTGTCTGCGGGCAGGACACTTGCAATAATTTTATCAATACCAGCTTTAATACCAATCGCATTGGCGGTTTTCGGATTATCACCAGTGAGCATTATTAAATTCAAGCCCATATTTTTTAATTCAGCAAGAGCCGATTTGGAACCTTCTTTTAATGCATCGGCAACGGCAATTGCACCGACTAAAATCCCGCCTCGACTAATAAGCATAACTGTCTTAGCTTCACTTTCCCATTTAGATATTTGATCATTAAGCTGTGAATAGTTAATATTTAGTTCGTTAAATAAGATTTTATTACCAATAATCACTTCTTTTTCATTTAGCTTACCTATAATACCTTTTCCAGATAATGCTTGGAAATCAGTGGGATTGATCGTTCTTATTTGTTTGGCTTTAGCTAGTACTATAATGGCTAAAGCTAATGGGTGTTCAGAACCGGATTCTAAACTACTAGCTAATTCTAATAATTGCATTTCTGAAAAATTATTAGTTGTCATTATATCAGTCACTTCTGGTTTACCCTGAGTTAAAGTGCCAGTTTTATCGAAAACAATCGCTTTTACTTGCCGTAGTGTTTGAATTGCTTCAGCAGACCTAAATAAAATTCCCCTTTCCGCTCCGATACCAGAACCAACCATCAGGGCAGTTGGTGTTGCTAAACCCAAAGCACACGGGCAGGCAATCACTAAAACTGCGACTGCTGCAAAAATCGCGAGTGATATTGGTGATAGTGTATAATTTACCCAAGGTAAATAGTTATTACCCCATACTAAAATAGTGCGTAAATATTGGGATAAGAATAACCAAGAAAAAAATGTTATGATTGCAATTGCAATTACTACCGGAACAAATCGTGCAGTTATCTTATCGGCAAATTCCTGAATTGGTATTTTTGACCCCTGACATTCCTCAACTAATTTAATTATCTGAGATAAGAAAGTATCTTTCCCGATTTTTGTTGCTTTCACATGTAACAATCCTTGTTGATTAATCGTCGCACCAATAACATCATTACCAACTTTTTTATTAACTGGAATTGACTCGCCCGTCACCATCGATTCATCAATACTGGAAGCACCAAAAATAATTTCACCGTCAGTCGGAACTTTTTCTCCCGGCTTTATTACCATCACATCTCCGATTTTAATTTCTTCAATCGGGATTTCTTTTTCTTCATTGTTAGAAAGAATTCTAACCGTCTTGGCACCAAGATGAATTAATCGCTGGATTGCTTGCGATGCTCTGCCTTTTGACATAGCTTCGATATACCGACCAGTGAGATGAAATGCCATAATCATACCCGCGATTCCTGCATAATTCTCAATTGAGAAATTCAGTATCTTTAATAAACCAGTTACCAGCGATGTAATCGTACCAATACCAATTAAGACATCCATCGAAGCAGCGCCGTATCTTATTGAATTGAATCCGGCTTTTAATGTATTAAATCCAGGAATAAATACTGCTACGATACCTAATCCTAATATCAGGTAATCAATAAAATGGATATGCACCATGAACAGCATATGTAACAGCATCAGAATTATAATTGGTATCGTAATTGCCCAAATAATAATCAATCTTGTTTTAGCTTTTTGCCAAAGAAGTTTAGTCTCATCTTCTCGTCCTTTTTCTTCAATCACTTCGTAACCGATATCTTTAATTGTTGCTTTAATCTTATCGAGGTTGGTTATATTTTTATCATACTCAATCGTTGCATTTTCTAGTGCTAAATTTACACCTATTTTCGCCACCCCCGGAAGATTACTTACTGCATTTTCGATAGTAAACACGCAACTCGCACAGGTCATACCTTTGACTGGTAATGTTACCTTTTCTGTTTTGTTTGTTTTATTTTCTGCCATCTTTACAGTTCAATATAATTTATCGGTCTATTTAATGCGAATATCTACCAATTATCCTGCCTAAAAGAATTCCGGTACCGCAGGATATAATACCAATCACCAATGTCTCTAATCCGCTAATATACCATCGCACTTTTGTAATTCTGGATTTAAAGACTCCCACGATAAAGAGAAAAGTCAAAACAAAGGATGCGCCAATAATTAAAGCGGTATTCATTGAATGAAATATGAAAAAAGGAATAATTGTTGGACAGGCGCCGATTACGAAAGATAGTGCGGAAACTATACCGATTTCAAAAGGATTATCGATAAAACCGGGGTTAACACCAATCTCTTCTTGAATCATGAACTTTAACCACAAATCTTTATTAGCCGTAATCCGCTTGACCGCAACTTCCTGCTCCTCTTTATCAAATCCCATCTCATTAAAAATAACTCGTATTTCTTCGGTTTCTTTTTTCGGGTTCAGTTCAATCTCTTTTCGTTCAAAATCGATCTGGTTTTCAAAGAAATGTTTTTGTGCTCGGGTTGAGATAAATGACCCGAAAAATATTGCGATTGTCCCTGAAACTATCTCAATTAGACTGGCAATGATGATTTTTTCTTTTGTAACTAACGACATCGAGATACCCGCGATGAATGAAACGGTCGTAACCAGACCAGTATCTAAAGCATATACGATATCTCGAATAATTCGGCCTTTCGAGGTATGCCATTCCTCATTATGCCAGGCCTTTAGTCTTTTTTCAACCGGTATCTCAATTTTTTCAGCCATTGTTTTATTAAATATTAATCCCCCTCTCTCTTTACAGGGATAAAGGGGGATTTTTTAAGTTTATTGCTTTATTGTGTTTTCCAGAGACCGTGGACGTTACAATATTCTCGAGCTGATATTTTCTCTACTTTTATATCAAATTCAGCCTCAGGTTTATCACCGGGTTTTAAGAATTTACGGCCTATTTTTCCATCGGCAAAAATCTGAATCCATTCGATGTAATGTTTATCTTCCATTGGATGTGGGACTGAACCCACTTTTACCTTGATCCCAGTCGCGGTCTTTTCAATCACTGGAACATGTTTTTCCATGCCTACATCAGCAGTTTTCTCTGGTAAAAGTTCCATCGATTGACCACAACATACTAAAGTACCTTCTCCAGTATGCAGAATCTCGACAATATGTCCACAGATTTTACATTTAAAAATTTGTGATAAGACAGTCATTTTTACTCCGTAAAATCAACTTTTTTAAGTCTTCATTATTTGCCCGCAACAAGCAATCGCGCATTCATCACAATCGCATGGATTTTTTACAATCACTTCTAAACCGCAGGTATTACAAATGTAGGTTGCCCCTTTTTTATGAGCTTTTTTAGTTAGTTTCTTGCTTTTCATTTCACCTCCTCTTAAATCTCCTCTAATAAGCCAGAGAATGTATCAAGATGTTCTTCTTCATCAGCTAAAATGCCTTCAAACATCTTTCTTGACACAGTATCACCTTCTTTTTCTGCCATCTTAATGATATCGTTATATAACTTGATTGCGCCTTCTTCATCTTTCTTGTCGGTTGTAATCATATCTTTTAGATTCTTCCCAACAAAAATTGGCTCAGGCTTAGTTGTCGGAATTCCGCGGAAGTAATTTAGTCTTTCCGCGATTGCTTCGGCGTGTTTCATTTCCGCAATAGCAATTGCTTTAAGTTCGTCTTTTACTGCGAAACCTTTAACACCTTTCCATTGTACATGTTGCCACATATATTGAACTACAACCTGCAATTCTCTTGCGATTGCCTTGTTCATCATGTCCATCAGTTGTTTGCTTGCCATATTTAGCTCCTTTCTCTGTTTATCTAATTGATTTGCTAAATATTATATAATTTTCAAACATTTGTCAATTACTACTTATATCCATTATAATAAATAAACTTCTCTAATGGAAATCGTTCTGGTCGTTGTTTCTCATCTTGTATTTGCTTTTCAGATAAAACCGGACTAATTGTTTCTGAGTGTTTACCAACCATAATAAGAGTGATCACATTCATCTCTTCAGGAATGCCTAAAACTTCCCTAACCTTTTTGGGGCTGTAACCGGCAATTGGATGCGCAACAAGTCCAAGTTCAGTTGCTCTCAGCATTAAGAGCCCCACCGCCATTCCGCAACCAAACAAATAATACTCTCGGTCATGAATTAAACAGTCTAACTCTTTCTTACTGAAAACAGCAATCATCATTGATGCCGCGTATGCCCATTCATTGCCCTTTGATAAAACTGTTTTCATCTTTTCGAGCATTTCCTTATCGTAGACAAAACAGAATCGCCAGGGTTGATTATTAAAACAAGATGGTGCAAGCTGGGCAGATTTTGCTAAATCCTCAATAAGTTCTTGAGTTATTGGAATTGAGTCAAATGACCGATAAGCTCGCCTTTGATTTATTGCTTCTTTAACATCCATAAGTCCTCTTTAAATTCATAACTAGTGTCATAAATAATTAGACTTTGTTCTAATCTTTTTGATTCTTTATTTCTGTGGTTATCACGTTATCTTTAGTATGCAAAGTGATGTCTTTACGCTCGTGGAGCTCGGATTGTAAGAACCGGATGTTTTGACAGTCGTATCACCTTTTCCGCAACTGACCCAAAAATAAAATGGCGCCAACCAGTTCGCCCATGGGTTGAGATGACAATTAAATCAGCTTTTTGTTTATCGGCAATTTTTAATATTTGCTCGGCAGCATCTCCATATTTAATAATTGGCATAACCTTTATTTTTTTAGTTATTCGCTTGTTAATAACATCTCGTAATGCATCTTTAGCGGAAGATTCTAATTCTTTTTGATACATTGCGACATCAACACTTTTTGGTATACCAAGAGATGCAACGGAATAGGGAAAGGTTCCCGGCAAAATTGGAATTTGCGTAACAACGTTCATTAAAAGAAGCTTGGCAGAAAATCGTCGAGCCAATTCGCAAGCAATTTTTAGCGCTTCAAATGACGGTTCGCTAAAATCAGTCGGGCATAATATATTCTTTACTGGAAACATTTTTACCTCCGTTCTTTATTTAAGATTGTTTTAATCAAGTCTGATAAAATCATTTATAATAATTTTATTCCAAGTTTTCAATAAGTCAAGGAAATTGGCTTTTAAATTGTTAACTTTGCTCTTAGTTATTCGACATTGTTATCCGCTCTATTATTCTGCTTGAAGTATTAAATTTATAAACGTTTTAGTATTTATAGACAACTTCTTTAACCTTTTCTAAAATCTCCCATTTTAATCCCTTTTTGACCCATTTCTCAATTAACTGATTTAACTTCATATTTATCGCAGAGGACGCTGAGACATTTTTCGTGCTTTCTTTGTTTCGTACTTGCATCTTCGCTTCGCTCGATGGTGCTTCGCATAGCGTGGTAAGTTTCTTGATTGCACTATAACATTCCCTAACAAAATCTTTATAAGACTGATTATATACCAATGGTATATTCAATTTGCCAAGTAGTTTTTGCACTTCGTCCTCAATCGGCTCAATAACCGCTCGATGTTTTAAAAATTTTAATGTCATTGTATCCTGTTTCTCTTCGGTTAATGGCTTTATCTTCTGTTTTTCAGAAAATTTTGTCTCAATACTATGCCGGTATTTCGCAACATCTCGACTAACCTTTTTATATTGCTTGGGAACATCAACCCTTGAAAATATTTTCCAATGTTGCTTGTTAAAATGGGTTGCCGATATCTCATTAAAATATGAACCCCAGGGATGACCACAAATACTCAGATAATTAAGGATAGTTTTTAGCCCAGGATTTTTTACAAGTCCATTCTCTAATTGAGCAATGTAACTTTGTCCAGCTTTTGACTAAATTCCCATTCTAATCGCAACTTCTTTTTGAGACAATTTGCTTTTCTTCCTAATAATCGCAAGTTTTTCACCCATCTTTTTAGAAAAAATGAACATACCAAACATTAGTTATAACTAATGCTTTTGTCAAACCTATTTTATATCTAAAGTTTTTGCTTTCAACTTGTTAATTCAAAATCTGTTAAAAAAGAGTTTAGTTCCCACCCTCTAACGTGTTTTATAATGGGTCGGTAAGCAAGCCTTTAAAAAAGCCTTTTAACAAGACATCCACCAAGCTTGAAAGCAAAGTTGTAAGCAAAGCTTCTCGAAACCCGGGTTACAAAGCTAATTGTAAACTATCTTGCAACGATTACAAAACGTCGTGTAGTACATCGTGTAGGGTATCATATAGCAAGGATTCCAAAAGGCTATCCCTCATGGTATCTACAACTCTACTCGGAAAAATTTATATTATGAAAGTCGAACTTCAATAAACAAATCGCTCCCGACTTCACTACCATAATCACTTTATTGCGAAAAAAATAACTTTTAGAATAACTTTTACAAAATAATAAGTATTTTGTTGTCAAAATTCATCCAGATATAAGATTATTTTAATTTTCTAATTTGATTAATTGTGTCTTCAATGATTTTTACTCTCGATATTATCACATTATGCTTATTTATTTTTCGTATATCAGGTTCATACTTTTTGCAGTTTTTTTCATTAAAATTAAAACCCTAAATACTTTTTCCAAAAATTTATTAAAATTATACAAAACACCTATATCTGCTAAATCTCGTATAGTCCTACACAATTTAATTAATACCTTGGATTTAAAATCGTCTGAAACTTGTGTTGCATACATACCTACTGTCTCAATTACGCTTAAACTCATGAGCATATACTTTCTATTGTGAGAACTCAGTTTTAAATGTTTGGGACCCGTTAAATACAGAAATAAATTTTTAATTCCATCTAATAATGGAACTAGTATATTTTCGTTACCCCTTGATTGCAGTGCGATATCTCCGTAAGTTTCTAAAATTGCTTGTGTAATCTTAATATCGGATAGAATCCCATCAAGTTGAATTTGTTCTATAAATGCAAAATTGGATAATATTAATGATTTTTGATTTGATGAAAATGTTAGAATTTCATTTTTTCGTTTAAAAATTTCAAATTTATATAATATTTCTAATTGCTTTCGATCCTTTATGGAAATATTTCGTTTTTCGAGTTTTGTTTCAGCTTTTACTTTTCTTTCCCATGTTTTTTTATGTAGTCTTACTTCTTCTGATGGTAGTTTTTTCCCCGCACCTAGCTTTCCGGTTCTAAGACTTGCGTCTGCTTCACTTGCATGAATAAGACAGAGTACCGCTAAATTACTTTCATGATTATTCGATGGATTCCCATCTATATGATGGATAAGAATTTCCTTTCCATATTCATGGCATACACAACACGTTCTTTTGTTTTTCAACTTAACTTTTAATTCAATTCTTTTAGGTATTGGTTTTCTAAGTTGTTTTCTGAGTTGCATGTATTTAGTATAATAAATTATTACACCTAATTGTCAAGTTCTTGTCTCACTATTGTGGGCGTGCCTGGGTACATCATGACCCCCAACAACAGATTTAGATAAAACTGATTCTACCCGATTTTCTAACGCTAAGTCAAGATCTATTACCGGTAACATTAAGATGCCCGGATTAATTTCAGGCGC
>Ga0315291_10002110_pt1 | contig 26261 bp, 25 predicted proteins | sample YL17G12_20_MG_FD_203070 | JGI IMG/M metagenome (GOLD analysis project Ga0315291, IMG submission 203070) | Sediment microbial communities from Yellowstone Lake, YNP, Wyoming, USA - YL17G12_20 | ecosystem: Environmental > Aquatic > Freshwater > Lake > Sediment | place: USA: Wyoming | collected...
CATCAAGAATAAGATCCAACAATTCTCTCGCTTCCTCACTCGTCATCAGCTCTGCCAACGTGGGGCTGGCCTTGAGGTTCTCGTAGGCTTCGGCCATGCACCCGACATGGTAGCTGTGATCCTTACTAATAATCCAATTCGGATAAGCACTCGGCGGTTTGCCACCGATTTCACAACTCATCATTTCCTCCTCGGTCGCCTTGCGGCATGGCCTCTGCGTTCATTGCAATAGCACACTCAAACCGCGCCAGAATAACCAAGCGCCGAGTCCACAACAGAAAACAGATAGACTGGCTAACGCCAGACTTCCTCACGCAACAACCGTGCCACTACGGCGACGGCGGCCTGAAACCCTCATTCGACTCCTCCCAAACCTGTATCGCCACCAGCACCACACCGCACAGGATCCAGTCAAACAACTTCCCTGTCTCAGCCGCATACCAGCACTGGACAGGCCACGCCGCCGCCACACTCGGCACCAAGAGAACAGCCAGCAACAGGGCAACTACGATCATCCGACCCACAGCAAGTCACCTCCTCTCACTGCGTCGCTACCTGCGACGTGTCCTCGACCGCTCCCACTACCTCGAACTCAACCAGGTCCTTCAACCGGAACTCACCATCACGGAACCTAACCTCAATCATAGGCTGCCCGCTCCTCCGGTCACACAACACACTTTTACTACTCAGAACAACGGCCATCTTCCTCGAGTCAAGCACCGAACTCTGTATCACGTCAGGATAGAAGAAGCACCCATCACTCTCGTAACGTTTCCCCGCCTTGTCAATCACCACCACCTTCGTGCTCTTGGTGAACACCAGCTTTTGAACCCTACGCAACTTCATCCCGAACCCCATCCACACACCACGCTCAGCCAGCATCAGCTCAAAAACCTTCCCAGCCTGCACATCAGGCGGCTTATTCTCCATGAATCTCTCCAGCGCACCAAGATCACGCGTCATAAAATTAGTCGCCATGCTCCAGCCACCACTCGGCGCCTCCCACACCTTCACACCATCATCAGTCACATGAAAGGACGCACCACCACACCACGCAAGCGACGCCACCACCAACGGCGTCACAATCAACACAAGCCCCATTTTCCTCATCTCACACTCCTCTCTCCGACCCCTCCCATCACAAACTTCCACGCACGGCCGCTACCTCCTCCATTCCTTGAAAATGCAAGCCGGCGTGATGAGCGCGCACGATCGACCACCGCGCACGCACTTCACCAACCCGACCTTTCAGCGAGCCGACACGCGCCGGCCACAACAAACCACACGCAACCTCACGAACCGCCAGACAGCCAGTAGAGCCCTCTTCAAGCCGTCCCACTCCCAACGCTCATTCTCGCGGTCCCACATCAACATCTGCTACGCGTCTCCCGAGAGTTTGCCCAACATCTCTTGCGTTCGAACAATGGTCGCCACAGTACGCTGGCGGCTATGCAGCGCGCTAGCGACCGTTGCGCTTCCCAAAAACTCTTCAAAGACAGAAACTGACCTCGTTTGTCTGTCACGTAGATTATTGCATATACGCAAAATGTTGTCAATAGGGAAAACCGGAGGGATCAATCCTCCCACCACTCTGCCGGCCTAGATATCCTCACAATGCTTCCCGTTCGAACCTCGTTGCGGAGTTTTTCCAACTAAACTGATGAAAGTTCCGCTTTCCCGCTCCTTTTCGACAGAACGCGCGTCCTCGTCCAAATACGGCCTCCTAATCCGCTGTGACACAAAGAAATACAGAAGTGAGATGACGGGTGCGTGGCATGCTAGTTGCTCCTTCTGTCTTTTGGAAGCTGAAATCTGCAGCGTGATTGCGGAAGAGACGGAGGAACTAGATGGAATCCAAGAGGACACGTCACACGGAGCTCGCAACCAGCAATAGGAAGCTACAACCGACGTACCTCTTTATGATGCACTGCCTCCTCTACTCAAAAGTGCAGACGGGCCTTCTTTCCAACCGTGATTGCTACGACGAGGATGTTAACGTCTATCTGGCGCAACTGTTGAATTCATTCATCAACCCTCAGTACGTAGACCGGGCGAGAAATTCTCTTTCGAAGTACGATACCGATGTGTTCCAGCGACTGGCAAACTCAACAGACGCAAGACTCAAGTACACGATCTACAAGACCAGCGCCGATTTTCTTCTGGTCTCAGTAGGAATCTTTGACAATCCAGCCTTGATACTGAACAAAGCACGAGACAAAGCCCTGCCGTCTGAAGAAGCTTCTATCGGGAGAGGAAAAGCCTACTATCATTTCGCGTATACGTTCAGCCAGCAGGTGCACAAGAAGAACCCGGCAATTTCAGAGGTGCTGGAGAAGCTTTCGTTGGGCTTTGATAGATACGCAAGAATCCTCTCGCACCTGAGGGGCCAAGACTCCGACATCATGAAGAGACTTTCAAGAGGAGAAGTCTACCATCTCGAAAGGACAGTAGACATAGAGGGAAAGAAGGAACTGATAAAGCAGAAGCAGAACCTGCTTCTCGACGTTTACTCAGAGTGGAAGAGAACTGGAGCCGAGTACCTCCAGAAGAAACTCGATCAGATTGCAGAGGAGATTAAAACGCTGGATCCAAGCTTTGACTTCACCATCGGCAAAAGGGATTAGCTGACCTCACGGCCCTTCACCCCCGGCCGAGGTCCCCCCACACCCCTTCCAGGCAACTTTGGTAGACGACTTAGGCGGAAGGGGTGTTCCTTTTGTGGGGGTGGCTCGAAAAATCGTCGCACAGTTTCCATTTTGCGCCTCAAAGTGGTGGAATGTTTGAAGCGACGAAGTTTGCACGCTCTTCCGAAGTAAGCCGTACGACTATTTCTAATTATCTGAGCGTGCTAGAAGCAACATTTGTTGCTCATGTAGTCAGACCCTTCACGAAACACAGGCCTACAGAGATAGTGGCAGCTCCAAAGGTCTATGGTTTCGACACTGGTTTTGTATGCTGCCATCGCGGCTGGCAGCACTTGCGTCAAGGAGACATGGGGCAACTCTGGGAGCATTTCGTCCTGAACGAGATTCAGGGAGTGATTCAAGCCAGGACAATTCGATACTGGCGCGACAAACGTGGGCATGAGGTAGACTTCGTTTACTCGAAGCGCGGGCAACCTCCTGCAGCCATTGAATGCAAGTGGTCGGCTGACGAGTTCGATCCCAGTAATCTCCAGGCATTCCGCAGGCAGTATCCAGCAGGCAAGAACTGCGCAGTAGCAAAAGATGTAACCCGTGGTTACAGGCGGAGGTACGGGGACATCGAGGTTCAGTTCCTCAGTCTTTGTGCTCTCCTGGCGGAGCCGTCTTCTGTGACTCAAACTCATCCCCGAGTTTTATCCTCTGCTCGTTCTCTCGCAACTTTGCCGTGAACGCGGGGGGTGCCTGCTATGCAGGTACCGGTTGTTCCCCACGGTTCACCGACTGCCAAATTCGTAGGAACTCGGCACCTCTCGGTGGCGCACTGTACTGCACCAATGCCTCTCCGGTGCTCTCGGGTTCTTCTCTTATAGACAACACCGGAACTGATGGAGCTGGCATTTACTGCGCGAGTAGCGATTCCACCATCGCTTTAACGCTCAATGGCTGCACCCTCAGGGGAAACGCAGCGGCACAACAGGGAGGGGCCGTGTGGTGCGAGAGAGCATCAGTGCTTTTGACTGAGTGCATGATTGCGGGTAATTCGGGGCGTGGTGGAGGTCTCTTTTGCACCTCCTCCGCGCGTTCGACCCTGGAGTCGTGCACATTTTCAACTAATTACTCCCCGGATCAGGGTGGTGCAATGTGGTGTTCAAACGAGACTATATCCACCCTCACCAGTTGTACATTCTATGGGAATTCGGCAGGGAGTGGCGGGGCGCTCTACTTGAACGAGCCATCCATTTTTGCGTGGCTGGAGCGATGTGTCATCGCCTTCTGCCCGAAGGGCGAGGCCATTTTTATTGCTGGCAGTAGCCTTGCCGTGCTGAACTGCTGCGATCTCTATGGCAATGCTGGCGGTGATTGGATTGGCAACTACGCGGGTCAACTGGGGGTAAGAGGCAATATTTCAAAAGACCCTTTGTTCTGCGCTCCCGACCGTGGGAACTTTAGGCTGCTTCCGGAGTCGCCGTGTGGAAGCGACAGCACCAGATGCGGAACCATGGGAGCGTGGCCTGTGGGTTGTGAGGCCTATCCCCGCTAACGGTGTAGCCGCCCGGCTTGAGCTGTTACTTGCCGCGGCCAGATCATTATCGCGGCCACGCCTGCGACCGATTGCCGGCGCGTTCACCTCGGTAAACATCAGGATGCTCTTAACAGTCTGGCTCCCCTCGTTGGACGATGTTAGAAGACTGGAATCAAATCAACGGTTTGAAATAGTTGACAGGAGGTTTTTCATAGAAAAACTTTTTGCGTAGGCGCGGCGTAAGGGTTGTTCTAGTGCAGACTAGTCTGTAACTCGAGTATTGTTTTGCTGTTAGCCCTCAATGGGCGAGCGAGGCTGTTTAATCCTAGAGCGTGCACTAAGGGACGATTTTCGAACTCGGGCGGTTGCGGCATGAGTGGCGTGGTTCGGCCACTGGGCCCTCTCACAACATCCGGGCTATTTGAACAGCGCCTTAACGGCTCCCCATGTCAAGGGCTTCGTGCCCACGGGGCCGCCGAATAGAACGGGTTCGAAGTTCTTGTACTCAGAGCACATTAGCATACATTCCGGTGGTGCAGGCGGCGGCTGAATCCACGTCCAGAAGCCAAAGTAAGCAGACGCGTCTCCGCTAAATGTATAGTTTACTCCAGCCTTCAGGCCAAGCGTCATCTGGACATATAAATCGTAAAACCAAGTGTCGTATGCCGGCCCCGTGCATGTAACAGATAAAGGACATGGGCTTACGCCTAGATGCAGGAACATCGAGTTAGTGCAGTCGCCCTGAGCCCCTCCGCACGGCGGTGAGCCTTCGTACCACGGTTCCGCCTGAACCCATATGGTATCGCCGCTCGACCGAATCATCGTTACATTCCAGTGACCGGCCGGGAGTGCGCTGCCAACCAACAGAAAGAGCTGCAGAACCACAAAAACCAACAGTACCAATACCTTCATGCTGGCCTCCTTTTGAATACTTGCGTCCTTTCGAGTCTTGAACCCTTCCTCTTACCCAACGCAACATATTACTATACAACAAATAAGGAATAATGTCAATATTTTGTATTTACTCACAATAAGAGAATTCGAAAGGAATTCGTTGACTCAAAACGAGACCGTATTCGACAACTATGTGACATAACCTCCTGGTTCGAGCTGGCAACTTGGCTCCCCAAATGTGCCAGTATTCGAACCGCTGAGAAGGATCGAGAAGCCGCCCTTTGCTTCCGAGTTACCCACACAGACTGGAGCACAAAGCTCTCCCCGTCATTTGTGACGGTCCCGGTCCTTTCCTGATGTGAGCGAGAAAGGCGTGCTCCAATATCATGCTTACCAATGAACTAGAGCAGACGGTTTTTCATTGACGGTGAGCAATGGTCTATTATAGTAATACTCTATTGGAGGGTTAGTGTTATGGCGTCGTCGCGCGAGTCGGTGGCTAGAAAAAAGGGGGTGGGGGGTCGTCCGCGACTTCCTATTGCAAAGAAGAGAATTAGGGTTTCGGTTACCATGTCCAGGGATAGCCTCAGTGCCGTTGACGGACAGCGTGGTAACGTGCCTCGATCTCATTTCATCGAGTCTGTACTGACCTCTGGCACTCCACGTCAATTGCCTGCTTCCAGAGAGCAAGTCAAGCTAAATGGTGTCGTTTACACCCCAGGCCAACTTGCGGATTACGTGGCTGGAAAGGTCATAACATTTTTCTTAGAAGATATGTTCGGTGGGAAGGACAATGAAGGAGATGAGCAGTACGCGTGGGCAGACCCAAAGGACTGGCGATTCATAGATCCTGCTTGCGGGGATGGTGCCTTGTTGGCCGGGCTCTGGAATAAGCTGGTAGAGAACGTTCCGCGATATCCTGTGCTATTGAGACTAGCATCGAGGATCCGTCCTGAGTCCATTCTTTGTGGCATCGACACTGATGGTAGGGCGGTCGCTAGAACCAAATCTTTGATTCAGACGCTATCACGCGGGCGCAGGCAGAAAAACAGGCATTACAGGGTGGTCAACACAAATGCCCTTCTTCCGTTTGGTCGGTGCACGAGTGCAACTGGATGGGAACAGATTCGTCGATGCCTTGGCGCTGGACGTGGCTTTGATATTGTCATTGCAAATCCTCCGTGGGGAGCTGACGTCAGCGCATATAGACAAAGGCTGAGTCGTGAAGAATTCACATTGTATCGGGGCCAATTCGATTCTTCTGACCTTTTCATGGAATTGGCGACACAGATTATCAGGCCGCACGGTTATCTTGCCTTCATCGTTCCTGATTCGCTTTTCGGTCTGGAGAGAGCTCCTCTGCGCAAGCTGTTGCTTGAGAAAACAGATATTCGTTTTATCGGCAGATTCGGTGAAAAGATTTTTGACGGTGTTAATAGATCCTGCGCTGTCATAATTTGCAAAGGGAAAACAACGAACTCGAAGCAAGAAACACAATGTGTCCGGCTGACGCCCGAGATCCGTAAACAGATACTCGAAGGGAAAACGAGCTTTTCGAAGGCTGAAAGTGACGTTGGCCACTTCGTCCCCCAGAGTCGATTTAAGCAAAATCGGAGCCACATGTTTGATATTGATGTTTCAGCAAGAGAAGAAACAACATTTGGGCGCTTTAGAGAATGCTCTGACACTTTGGGTACTTATCTGTGGAGTTGTCGCGGTGTGGAGCTATCGAAGTATGGTCGCATCTACCGCTGCGGTGAATGCGGATTGTGGATGCCTGTACCCAAAAAACTGGACCGAACTTGCCCCCATTGTCGGGCTGCTTTGACTTTCTCACAAGATAAGGTCGTTTGTATCATCGGGCAGGATAAGTCTGAGGGCTATGCGCCACTGCTTGTAGGAGAAAATATCAAACGTTACTTCACTGAGCCGAATCTGTGGATTGACACTGGTAAGCGTGGAATCAAATACAAAGATGAGAACATCTACACTTCGCCGAAGCTACTTCTGCGCAAGACTGGGGTGGGAATCTCAGCGGCAATTGATTACTCGAACTCTCTGACCAACCAGGTCGTATATATCTTTCGACTTCGTGGGGATCTGGTCACTCCCGTTCCGCTGGAGCTGTTGCTTGGTGTTGTCAATTCTCGTGCAATGTACTATTACCTTGTCAAGAGCCATGGTGAGACTGAATGGCGCTCACATCCCTACGTTACTCAGACGCAGATCCTCAATCTGCCGATACCCAGTCCAGAGATTCTGAAAACCCTCAAAGAGAACACCGTGCGATCACTCGTGGGTACGCTGAAGACTTACACGAAGCAGAACCATCCAATCTCCCCTGGGGTAGACGCTCGCGTAGAGAGATTGATCGCCGAGCTGTATGGCTTGAATAGAAGGGATTATGAGGTCATTTATGATACTATCAATACCGTAGAGGAACTTCTGCCTGTTCGCGCTCTTAAGAAGATCGGTGTTGACGAAATTTTCTGCGCTTAGGGGACTAACGGCCATGGGTTTTCGCTATATCGGAGCTAAGACCGGGATTATCGAAGGAGTCTTGGCCAAGGTGAAACAGATTGTCCCTTCTGGATCCCATGTCGCCGACCTGATGTGTGGTACCGGAGCGGTTTCTGCTGCTCTACGCAGAGAGGGGTATCGAGTAACCGCGAATGACGTGATGACCTATTCTTATCATCATGCCCGTGTTGCTTTGCTATTCACATCACCACCCATGTTCGAAGGCACTAGAAACTTCATTGTGCGCTTTTGTCCTAGAAATTCTGATCAGCTATTTCCACCTTCAAACTACCAACGTATCCTGCAAGCCTTGAATAATGTCCAACCTGAGAAAGGCTATTTCTGGAAGGAGTTCAGCGTTGACGGCTCTCCAAAGAACTGTGAGAAGCCTCGTAATTATTTCTCACCCGAAAACGCTGGTAAGATCGACGGCGTACGGTCCTGGGTCAGACGCTTGCACGAGAGCCATCAGATTGACGACCTTGAACACTCGCTGCTGATTCATGATCTCATAATGGCTGCCAACGATTGCGCAAACATCGCCGGCACTTATGGTCACTACATGTCAAAGTTCGCAGGACGAATGAAGACTCGGGTGGAACTCAAGCCGACCCCTCTTCTTCTTATTGACGATCGCGGAAGCCACAACGTGTTACAGGGCTTCGCCGAAAGAATTGCTGGGCAGATAAGGTCTGACCTATGCTACATAGACCCGCCGTACATGAAGCGTCAATATGCTGCCAATTATCATATCTTGGAAACGCTCGCCAGGGAGGACGAGCCAGAGGCAATCGGGGTAAGCGGTCTCAGGCCTTGGCGTGATCAATACTCCAATTTTTGTACCAAGACACGCATTAGAGATTCTTTTAGAGAGATCTTCCTTAACATGGATTGCCCGCATTTCCTAGTGAGCTACAGTGAGGATGGACTTCTGAGCAGAGGAGACCTTGAGGGTTTATTATCAGACTTCGGCGAGGTGCAGACTACTACATTCAACCACAAACGCTTTAAGAGCCACGACATAGATCGCGATCCTTGTCTTACAGAATATCTGTTTCATCTTCGCGTTAAGTGTCCCAGTTGGGCTCAACCTTCCCTCTGATATTTTAGCACTGCCTGCGCGTGTTTTGGATGCCAAGTCAACACGTAATGTTTCCCGCCAATCTGGATGTCTAGCGTGGCCATTCCATTCTTGCGCACGCGAATCTGGGAGAAGTCAACTTCGGATACATCAGCGTAATGCAGCATGCGATGAATGTGCGCGCTAACGATCACTATATTTCTCGGATCGTCGCCACCGCCTTCGCCCAACGGAACGAGGTGATGTGCCTCAGTGTAATATGTTCCGTCCTTCTTTCTGAACAAGAACTCTGTTGCGGTAATCTGGCATTGATGCCTGTATAGTTCTTTAAGCCCCTTCACGGCTTTGGTATTCCTGTTGCGAATCTTTACGGTAACCTCCTTGATCTTCTTCTGCCCAGCATTCGCGTACTCCTCATCCTCGTCAAAGAGAGATTCCACAGTTTTTTCCTCGCTTCGCTGTACACGAACTGAGCCTTTTGTCTTGGCAGTAAAGGGCGCCAGCGGGTGTTCTACGTCGAGGAGAAGATCTCCCTGGGCAAATTTCAGAAATCCTGCGTCACCTGCTTTGTGATTCGTATCAAACATGGATTGTAGTGATTTTCCGGCGGCAGTTGTAGAGGAGGGAAGTGACTGGGAGTCGTTATTACGGAACCAGCCAGCCCAGATCTCGCCTTCATATGTGCGAACCAAGTATACCGCTAGACCTCGTGGAAGCTGATGTCTGTTGGAAGGATAAGCGGGTCGGGGAAAGCCGTTATCCGGATGCCAAGCCGCCACGCGGTTGGCCCCGCTCGTATGAATGTGCTGAGCTGCAATGCAAACACTCGCAGCTCGCCTCTGGTATACTGTGAGAGTCTGCTTTGCCTTTGATGCTGCAACCCCTATGCTCTTGAGAGGAAATGCCCAGCTCGGCCCTTTGGCCCGGAGGGACTCCCTGACCCCGACCGCCCCTGAGAAGAAAGCCCGCCCCAAGGTTAGAGGTATTTTTGTGGTGCGAAAATCGATGTATTTCTGCCCACCACCCCTCGGTTCGGTACCCAGCGGCTTGTACATGTTGAAGAAATCGGCGTCTGTCAGATACCTATAAACGATAATGTTAACGTTTCTCATATATTACTCGCGCAAATTTGGCACTTTGTCCTGGTGTAGCGAAAACATAGCTGCTACGTTTAGTTCACGCACGAACCGCAGAACGTTGGCAGGCCACCCACTCATCCAGCGTCAAAACCAGCCTCACTTGTGTCTGAGTTCGTTCAGTGGCACCCAGTCTCCTGGAGCCCGTTCATACTTCCACACGTGCCATCCATCCGCAGCTCCTCGTCTGATTATCGCCTTGGCGGCTGAAGAAGGAGAAGTGTACCCCTTGCCCTTGAGAAGAATGACTCCATCAAAACCAACACGAGCCTTGAAGCGGCGTCTCTTGTAAACAAGCCTAAGCGTCGCTTTGCGCTTAAAGTAGCCGGCAAGTTTTGGGGCTCGTCCTACTGGAAGAGACGGGCGCCTGCGCTCACGAGGTTCTTGTGGTTTCACTTCAAACAGGGAGTCTCGCTCTCGCCGTTGACGGGAAGCTATCTCTCGACGAAACAACCTGCGCAGATCCTGCGACTTGACGAACCGGGGGAGCATCTCGTTACCCCGAGGGCTGGCAATCCTGAGAACTAGTGCCTCAAGCTCCCGCAGATGCTCATCCCCAATGGTGAGGTAAACGCTGAAACGATCCCAAGTGTGCGCGTGCCGGTCGCCAAGATGTTGTTTCAGGCGTCTGCGGAGATTGGACGCCAGGCCGACGTAGTACAGACGGTTCCCCTTGTACAAGGCATAAACGCCGTGCCGCCCTCTCACGTACTCACGAATGACATCCGAGAACTGCTCGAGTGCTCTCCGAGAGATGCCCTCAAGATGCTGGCATACGAGTTGTGTAGATCTTCCTCTCATACAGGTCTGTCCTTCGTGAAAATGAACAAAGATGGAAAACCGAATCTCGCTCACAGATGCTGCAAGAAAGATACACCAATGTCACCAAGCTCGCAACGGAAAAGCCCCTCCGGTTAGAACCTCTGTGTTGAAACCGATTACCGGGTCCCGCCTGCAGCACAGTCATGGTAAGCAGGTAGCATCAGGATTGAAAAGCAGAGGGAATCTCATTCTCCTTCGAAAAGAGACCACTTTTCTCTGTATTGCTGCACAATCTCGTCGTTATACAACGAATAGAAAGTGCTCCTGGCAGCAGGCTCGACAACCATACGCTCAGCCACAACGCGACTCGGAACCACAAAGCACTCCGGCGGCTTGTCCTTCCGGAGATTCACCAAGACATAGACGTGGGACGGCGAGACTAGCGATCGCGCTTTCTCGTTCAGCAGCCAGAAACCAAACGTCGTTGTGTTGGTTTTTACTTGGACCGACCAGGCTCTATTACATCCTGAATCTGTCACCAGAAGGTCGGCTCCAAATGCACCGCGAGAGGTCGGAGATACTATCAAACCATGAGCGGTTAACTCTGCAGCCACAAGGAATACGCCGCGCATTCCACTCTGATGTCTATTAGAACCCAAGCTCAACGCTCCTTTACAAAGACGCAGATCACCTTCGGCCGGTACGACGAGGGTCATCTCCAAGATGGATTTGTTCATTCGACACTCGTCGCAGTTCTTCTACGTCAATGAATAAGTCCTTCATGAACGGGGTGAGTTTACACCGCGTGATTCCCAAATGGGTCTTCAGCAACGTGAGGGCCCCTTTCCATTCTTGGATCGTGGAAGGGCCATCCATTTCAGTATCATTGAGAAAGTAAATGTTGATCAGGTACGCCTGGATATCGTTTAGCTCTCGGAGCAGGTAAAGGTGTGCAATTCGATTTGTGTATTGAAAGAACGTTCTGCTCCAGTCAACGACTGGGTCTGCATCGAGGAATGCTCGGGTCTCGTTGAGACTCTTGGCGATCCGCTTCAACGACTTTGGAGAAGCCCCTGACTCTGGCGAATTCATCTCCGGTATGTGAGCCTTTGCTTCAATCAGGAATATGCGCTCGTTCGTGGTCCTTGCCAAGGCATCCCAGACCGGTCCCCATTTTGGCCAGAAGTCACGGAGTCCTATTCTTGGAAGATGGACACGGAGTTTATTAACAAACTTCTGGTCGTGGTACTCCTTGTACTCCGGCTCAAGAGGAGAAATCCATTCGATCTGTTCGTCAGGAGGAATCTCAGCGACGAGAGTAACCTCACGGTTGATTACGCTCCGTGCCTTATTAACGGCAACGCGTAACCAATGCTGGCTCCCGTAGTTTTGCTCTTGTTTCATTAATTCTCCCCGATCAGATGTGTCCGTTCAATTACGCATGTACCTAGCGAGCCAACGAGCACCTATAAGCCCGTAACCTTCGCGGGAACAACTAGGCTGGTGGCCGAACCCCGCTGACAGAACTCCCCCCACGGCGTTTGTATGAAGTGTTTCTCTGTGTGAAAGCATGGCATAGCGGCGATGAGTTCACAATGAATTCTGCCGACGTTGTTTGCTCGGGTGAGCCAGGAACAAAGATCCTCATTCAACGAACCCTGCTGAATCGGCGCAGAGCCTAGAGTTGTGGCTAGCGCAGAGTTGAGCACCTCGAATTGTATCTCAGTCAGCCAGCTGGCCCTCTCGTCTAGCCGTCGAAAAGGCTCCAGTTGGAAAATATGCATTGCAGGCAGACCCTGAACTTGATCCCTCATGAACCCAATACTCAGGATGCCAAAGCGGGCAAGCTCAATGCTCGGATGCGACTGCCGATGGAAAAGCCATATTACGGCATTCTGAACCTCCTGAAGCGCCAAGAGCGCGCGGAAGAACTCGTCTGCCCTTACGACTGTTCTTCCATCGAGTGATCTTATCTCATTTCCAACCAGGCTATACTCGTTATGACCGATCGTATTGCGGAGACGCGCTTGATAAGCATCACCTAGAACGAACACAACGGCCGGATATCCCTTTAGCGCTTCCAGAATGTAGTCGACCACAACGCCTTTCCTGAGCTTGCCAGTCCGATCTCGAAAGCTGCTCATTGAAAGGTCGGTGTTGTCTCTTTTGATCTGGCAGAGCTGTGCAAAAAAGACTAGCGGCAACTCCACCTCATACTTCTGTTGATACTTGAAGCAAGTCGCGTGGGTCAAACCAGGAGGCCAGACGGGATCAAAGAGATTAGTCCATTGCTTCCTGAATTTCGCCATATCCAGATCATCTGCCGCCCACAAACGCTCCATCTCTTCAGGATGCTTCCTCTTCGTGTCCTCGATCAGCATCTCGAGTTTGTGGTAAAAATCCCCATAGCCTCGCGATTCAGCCAGAAAGGGCACAAGTGAGTCTCTGTAGACTCGGTAGGCGCTAGGGTATGCTCCAGGCTTCTGTGAGGAAACCAAAGAATATCCGGGCACAATATCCGCATCCGCAGGCGTCGAGTCTAATGGGCAACCAGACTGAACCCAAGCCTCATGCAGGAAAAAACGACGCGCTAGCTCTAGCCGTTTGCTTTCGTCAATAGAAGCATTCAATCCTGCTGTCCTCACCACTACCGTGCTCATAAGCTCCCACGGCATTACAGTCCTTCTGCTAGGCAAGACGTCCCTGTCAGAAACCAAAGAGTATCACACGAGCATGCCAAACTGAAAGTGGGATTGAGACAGATGATTTCTCTCCGACCCACGTCGCTTCACCGAAAGGCTTTCCACCTTACCGCCTGTCCTCCGCGACCGTAGTGGATGTAGTGGCCGTGTCGGCAAGCCCAGAGCCTCGCGGCCTCTGATAGAGCAGCATGCCCACTATTCAGGAAGGTCTCCGCCATTTCCTTCCGTCCCTTCGTCTCCAACATCGTGATGAGCCGTCCCAGGTGTTCTTCCTTCCCCAGTCCGATCAAGCTGTATGTTGCTCCCTCACAGTTCTCATATCGACTCGATTCGAGATCATTCAGCAAGACAGCCTCGGTGCGACACCAATCACCCAGTAGCCTCCTGGCGTCACGCTTCGCCACCCAGAAGTGAACCTGCTGTTCGTCGTCTTGTGGGATCCAGCCCGCGGTCTGCAGACGCTCGGCGAGCAGGGGACCTGTTTGCCATAGCATCAGACAGTCGACAAGAGGGCCGTCATACACGTAACCATGGAGCAAGAGGTCCTTAGCCTTACGTTTTACATTATCGAGTTCGAGGCCTGACAACTCGTTGGACACAAAGGTTATCAGTAGGTATGTGAAGACTACGTCGGCATCCTGAAGGGCCTCGTAACCTTCTAACACGCGAGACAGAGAGGTACGAACCCTCTTATCGGGCCATCTCATCAGGTTACCAACATGCTGGAGTATAGGCGTCTTCGCGCTGGGTCCGAGTTCGTGGAGAATCCGAGCGACGAGGACGGCGGGGTAGTGATCGTGAGTAAGTACACGGACAAGGGCTTTGATCGCTGTTGGTCCGGAAGTCGTGCGCAGCGCTGCCTCAGCAGCGGCTCGAACCGTTGAGGTTCTGTGCGACGCCGCGATGATAAGCAGGTCGTGGACGGTCCTCGGTTGAGTGATTGTCGTGAAGGCGTGGAGGATCTCTATGAGGACACTAGGATCGCGTTCCTTGAGATTCCGGCGAAGAGCTCCCTCTTTGGCAGGATTCGACGCGGCGGCGAGAACTTGAGCAGCGTGAACTCTCACGTGAGGATCTCGACTGCGGAGAGCACGGACGTACGGGAGAAGTGCTCGAGCTTGGGCTGGCTGGAAGAGAAATGGTAGCCAATCGAGCAAAGACATGGCCTCGTCCTCCCGAATAAGTATGAAGATGAAAGAGCAAGGCCGCCTTCATAGACGGTTCTCACTCAGCGTGCTACTTCTTCTCTCCTAGAACAACCCCGAGCCTGTTCTCAGCACCCCACCTTTGTGGCTGAAGATTCCGTTAGCTCTTCCACATGTTTCTTACGCGAGTTCTGCAATCCTCGCAAAAATCGGAGACAAGACAGGTATAATCCATCACGCACCCCGAATGATGCCCGCCTAAGCCAACTATGTGACCTATTTCGTGTCTGACAGCATTCTTGATATCAAATCTAAGCAAAATAACCAAGCCGGTCGGACAGCCAAGCCCGTATCTCGCAACCGGGTCCGTAAATTTAAATCTGAGGTGGTCCTCTAGAATGACTATCCCGTCAACTAGGAATTCCTCTTTTCGCATCTCTGTCAGTCTTCGTAGAATCGCATCAAAATCCAGCTCACCATGATTGGCATCCAAACCTGCATTCACAATATCATCAATCCGTAACATGTCTTCACGCTCAATGTTTCCGACCTTCGCACACACGGGTAGCTCAAATTCCTTTAGCACCTCGTTGATTATGCTGACCACAGGCGAAACGGCCTTCTCACTTATGTTGCCGTGCCCGTACACGCAGATACTACCGGAATTTGCCCATAGAAGGGCAGGCTCTCCCCACCAGACTCCAGGAGGATCGGGCCTCATGATTCGTACTCCTTTTGATTGATACCACAGTCGAAACTACGATCCCGTTCGTTCTTCGCGGCTCGCCATCACGTGCTGGCCTCAAGACGCGGGGCGCGGCTGGCTGGGCGGGTTAGACGCTATCTATATCTTCCCTCGTTAACGGTGACCCTTTTCTTGTCCAGGTGAATCACAAGATTCAATGCGGTTTCCTTCCCCTCCTTAGTGCTCCGTTTGTATGAATTGAGCTTTCGAATGCACTCATCGATCGCCAAGTTCAATTTCAGTGCATCCTCGAACGATATGGTTACGTTGAGTGCAACAGTGTTCGGGGAAAGCGCATCTCGTAGCGGACTAGTCTTGCTGAAATCACATCCCCCGAAGGAAAAACTCTTAGATATTGGTCCAATATGGTTGCTCATCTGAGACCTCCCTGTCTGACGATGCCATATGCTACGGTTAGCCTAAATATCTCGAGCGAGCTTAGTGAGTTTGATAGTTGCACTCACAGTTGCACCCATCCCAAAACCGGTTGGGTTCTTCACAATGAGCTGCCCTGTCTGCATGAATTTGCAGATCGTCGTCAGTGAATTGGTTTGACCGGAACCCTGGCAGTTTGATCCGATCCATTCGACTGAAACGCCATCGGCGCTGGCCGTTATTTCCAGTTTATAAGTGCCGGGTTCAAGCTTGAATATGCGCGATTCTCCGTCCTTGAGAACGACAAGATCGTTGAATATGACTTTGTCAAGGATCGAACAGGACCAAAGGGTCAGGGCGAACAAAAGGATGCAAAATAGATTGATTCTACATCTCATCTTCTTGCCTCCGTTATGGTATGAGTGGGCACAACCACGTCCTATGCCGTTTCCACGTAAGTGCCTCTAGAACGACTTCTCTTCCAGATTGTGCTCTATGCTCAATCAGCCGCAGTCAGCATAGCCCTGAAGTGCCTGCCTGTCAATCGCACAGAATAAGAAGAAGCGAAGACCACCTATGGGGTGATCCTCGCACTGTGATAAGTCAGACTACCGCTTCCCTGCCATCACAGCCCTGAGCCTATTGCCCAGCGAGCCCGGCTGATTATCCTCTCGGCCTCAAGAACTTGGGAGGCTTGCGTGAGTTGCGTTCGATGCACCGAGCAAAGATTCCAAGAGCACAATATGATCTCTTATACCAGGTCGCGTAAACCCTTGGAGTCTCGCAGGCGGCTCAAGCGCCCATTTGAACGAATCTCAGTGAGCTCGTTGTTGACTCCGTACGGCCCGAGCCACTTCCTTAGACGGGAATTGGTGGAGTGATTATTTCAAATCCGCTACAAGGTTCTTATGAGTGATCTTCCCAAAGAACCTATAGTCATAAACCTTGTTTAGCCATTTAGCGACGTGGCCAATCCACTTAGACCAAAGTCTATCAATCACTGAATCATCAATGCCGCGGTCTCTCCATATGCCCTTGACCGCGTCTGGATTCGACAGTATGAGTCTGTATCCCTTCCTTTTTGTCTGATCATCCATCGCCAAAAAGCAGGCAGGGATTTCCAGCTGCAGCCCCTGGTCGTCAATCAGGCTTTCATTGCCAGACGCCACGACCTCTACAAGTTCCATCACGTTTAATGCCAGATAGTAGGCAAACAGCGACGCCCTATACTCGTCCCCGTCACCGAAGATTTCATTGAGCCACGGCCATCTCTCTGGAAGGGTTTCGAGAAACCTCCAAGCTACAGTTGCGGTGTGATTGAAGCTATCAGGCCATCCGATGATGTCAGAGATTTGATACAGGGGCATAGCTTCCTGAATGGGAACTTTCTCGATCTTGGCTCTCGCCAATCTGAGAGCTAGCGCGAGTTGGTTAGTTTCCAAGCACATCGCACCGTGCACAGCTTGGTATATATATGCGACCGCGTCTGGCAGATTCACTATGATGAGCGCACCGTTCCAGTTCCAACCCCTCGGATGAAGAATCTCATCGATTATGGAAATCTGATTGATAAACTCTGCGCGACCAGACTCAACACCTGCCAGCGTGACAGCCATCAGGGGGGCGTACGTCTTGGCCCCCTCCTCGACCATAGGCGGCAATTGATCCTTTTCTTTGGGGATATTCCCCTCATATTTAGTGCGCCAAGCGGCAAGTTGATCAGGGATCGACAACTTCACACCCCGAACTACCTTCCGCCACATTACTAGATCTCCTATCCGCGCCAGATCTAGGGCCAGACTATAGGCCTCAAGAGGCGAAATGGACTGGAGATCAATTCCCTTTACACGCTCGCTTGCAACAACCGATCTGGGGGTCTCATCTCCTGAAGGAGTTCTTGAAAATGGACTCTTGCCGAGCGAGGGTTTCTTGACAGCCGGAGCCTGATGAAGCTCTCGTAGCAATAACTCGAATTGCTCATCGAACTTCACTTGTTCACTCATGTTGATGTAAAACCGTGTGGTTGCAAACTTGGGCAGCAGTACATCCGCGGTTTGTTGCCTTATAACCGGTATGAACTTGGAGGTACCCAGGTCCCGGACGAGTTCACCGGTCACAATCATTGCCTCATATCCTACCCCGCCTGCGCCTTCGTCGGCTTTTCGAACGTAGAGCTCCGTACATATCATTAGGACGCGGTCGGCATTGGAAACACCGTGTTCCACAAACTTAGGAATGTCATCACCTGGACCCAAGTCCCATTGGTCTAGAATCACGTCCACGCCGTTCTCCACAAGCTTAGATGCAAACTCAGCGACCCATCTCTTGTGCTCTGGGGAGTCATGGGAATATGAAACGAAGATCTCCGGTATTTTCTTCTCGTTATTCATTTTCTTTGTATTAGCCACATCATGGATCACTTGAGAGCAAGTGGTGTCGGGTGCGGTCATGATTGTAGGGTTCGATTCTTTAGCAGTCAAGCTGTTCTGATCATGCGGCGTTCAATTGATCGGGCTAAGCCGTGTGCTTGCCTGTCAATCATCTACCGTTCGCTGGATCGACACAAAACACGAAAGAGCAAGGCCGTCTCTGAAGACGGTCCTTACTCAGCGTGCTACTTCTTCCCCGCCATCACAGCTCTCAGCCTGTTGCCCAGCGTGCCTCCCTTATTTCCCACGTGCTCTCGCGACCCCACGTGCTTGTCGGTGTAAGCGTAGGCCGAACGCTGACAATAAGCTGCCGACGCAGCCGGTCAGCTTGATCGGCGCGTTAAATTGCCTCTCAGTGACTCGAAGTGACGAAGTGCCCTCCGCGATCTTTCATAATGCTCCCGCGCGCGTTCATCCGGTGGAAAGACCTTCTCGATCATCTCAACAGCTCGTAGATACAGATCCACGCCATCCTGACCAATGAAACACAGCTCGTGCGAGACTGACAACGCCGCCTCGCCGACAAGCCTGACCAGGGTCGCTGGGACAGTGTCGGGGCGCTCTCCTTCCTCGATCGTTGAGCAGTCGATCTCGGCATGCACGAAATCCTCCTCTTGACTACCCCTAAGCGCTTGTACCGCGGAGAGATCGACGAATATCCGAAGACCTTTGAGGCCGCATCCTTCGGCAGCGTGCGCCCGCCCCAATGCAGATCCAAAGAAGGAGGCTTCTGTGGAGGTGCCCCCCTCGCCTGAAGCATGGACGACCCTGTCCAAACCGAAGTTCCCGTATCCGACCCCCCCGCGAACAGGTACCAAGGTGCGATAGAACAAGCGCACTGCAACGCCCGTCGCTAGGAGGAGGCTCACAGCGTCGTCATAAATCAGATACGCGCAGTCGGAGAATGATGCTAGAAACCGCAATCCTCGGGGCGCGACGGCGGTCGCGATCTGAAGCGAGCGGTGGAAGTCGCGACGAGCAAAGGTGTATCTGTGGTCGGCCCATTCGGGACCGTCGAACTGGTAGTCGTCGGAGAGGCTGAAGAAGACCCGGCTCGTGCCCAGGATGTCGAAGAAAATAGCATATGGCATCGCAGTCCTTCGATGACAATCTAACTACAGCTCATACCGTTCCCAGATAAGCACCCTTGGAACGCCTTCTCATCCACATGATAGCACTCCATGCTTAATCAGTCACAGCGAGCATAGCCGTGAATGACCTGCCTGTCAATTGTCAAACCGTTCTGTGAACCGCACAGATTGAGAAGAGCAAGGCCGTCTATCACAGACGGTCCTCGCTCAGCTTGGTGCTACTTCTTCCCCACCATCACAGCTCTGAGCCTATTTGCGAGCGTACCTCCCTTATTTCCGACTCGCTCACGCGGGCCCACATGCTTATCCGTGTAGGCATAGGCCACTTTGCCAATCGATGCCTTGAGCGTTGCCAGCGGGATAGTCTCCTCGCTCTCAGGCTTGCCCTTCACCATCACGCGGATGCCTTTCTCCGCCTTCTCGACAACGAAACTGACCTTGGGGCTCACGTTCTCAGAGCGTCCACCCGGAAACTCGCAGTCTACTCCGACCTTGTGGCAAGCTTCGCGGTAGAGCCCCAACGCCTCGCGGTACTCGCCCTTCGCTCGAACTACCAGGGCCAGTCCCTTGTCGACAAGCGCCTTGGCCTCAGCTTCAGCCTTGGTCATGCCAGCGTCGGCGTCAAGCACCGGCTTCCGCAGGGCGTCTAGGTCGGGAGCTTGCGGCTTGTGGCTCTCCTTAGCCTTCGGTGCGCTCTGCGTCGGCTGCTCAGGTTTCACCGCCACCTTGGCCTTGCCGTTGCCTTTCTTCGCCTTCTTTGCCATGTCTCTCACCTCCTCTCTAACAGCTTTTCATGCAAGCAGTTACAATGACTGCCTAAGTCCATGAACGCTCTGGGGACAAGAGATAGCAAGTAGATTGTGATGCTCAGGCGAAAATTCTTTCAGCGGGAAAGCAGGGCAGAAAGCTGCGGGAAAAGGCGTGGTGTGCCGTGCGAATTCACGGGACCCTAGTCAGATGTATACCCGGCGGCAGATCGTCGCCAGAATGCGCCTAAAAGCGCGGGGTCAGAGCGTCAGAATCGATTCTAGGAGAGAGCGCAGAGGTGGGAACGGCGTTCTCGGTAGTGTGAACAGCGTTCACATCAGCGTGCACCGCGTTCACAGCTGCAAAGCGAGCCTTTAATGCAAAAGCACCATCTTCCGCGTGGCCACGAAGTCGCCTGCCTCGAGGCGGTAGAAGTAGACGCGTGAAACCTCCTTGAACCAAGTCGCCCTCTTAGCCAACACGCTTTCAGCTACACCCACTCAGTACAGGATTCTCAGCTTCGGTATCCCCTGTGCTCCGGTAGTCGAGAAGGTTCCTAAGTAGGGCCCAGAAACCTTCACAAGAATGCCAAAATTCTTGGAAGGCTCCTTGAGCCACCCGTTAGCGAACTCAGTAACATCAAGTTCCACGGTCTTGCCACTACCAGTCTCACTTATCCCGTAAGCTGAAAGACCCTTGTCCCAATCGCCACCAGTCTTGTCCCAGGGGGCGGACCAACTCACTGTGCTCGCATCCCATGCCTTGGTGAGAGCAAAACCCTGAAATGAAACTCCTCCTTCAACTCCTGCACAGTCTGCTACAAACGACACACAGGCAAAATCAATCGACTTGCCCTGTAGAGTATCCGGGAGCTCAAAGCTCACGAGAAGCCGAACGTCCTCGGACTTCTCCGAAGGCTTTATCTCCGCCACCTGTGCAGCATCAACCTCAAGGCTCCGGGCCCAAGAACTTCCAGCCCACACCGCAAGACAAACGAGCACCAGGGGAATCATGTATGTCCTCTTCATGGCCTTTATCTCCTTGTATCAGCGAGACTACCTCAGGACCACAAGTTTCCTCGCCTGCCTGAAGTTTCCAATCATAACCTCGTAGAAATACACGCCTGATGCCACAATCTCTCCCCTCTCATTCCTCCCATCCCAGATAACGCTAGAGTGACCTGCAGGCTGTGGCTTGTCCACAAGCACCTTTACGACACGTCCGAAGATGTCATATACGAGGATCTTTACGTGTGCCCATGGTTCACTCACACCATATTCTATCGTCGTTCTGGGATTGAAAGGATTGGGGTAGCTCTGCATGGCATAAGGCGCCCCCGGTGCGGGAGAAACAACCGGCAAGAGCGGAAGCGCGTATGAAGTCCCGGGATCCAGTGTGTCACAGGGAAGGTAGTCAACATCCCCGTAGAACTTCTTAGAGTTTGGAGTCTTCGTTCCCCACCAGTTGTACAGCGCTGAAATCTGGTCCTGGGCCACATTCGCCACGTAGTAGCTGAAGCTCTGGCTCGTATACACGCGATTGGAACCAGAATCCGGATAAGCCCCGAGGTCGGGGATCGAATAGTCTATGGCTGTAATCCCCGTACCACGGAAGTTCTCTATCGTCGTGTAACGAATGGTCGGGAGTGCGTCTCCGGCGCACTGGATGCCATTGCCTGTGCTGTTCTTGATCCAATTGTGAGCGATCTGGGGTCCCGAGGTTCCGCTACACCTTATCCCGTACTTTGGACCGTCTATGTGATTGTATTCAATGGCAGGGGATGCTTCACCACTCGTTTCAATCCCGTACTGTACCCCACTGCCTGATGAGGTGACATGGTTATGGCTGACTGTGCCGGACGAAATGGAAGTAAGCTCAATGCCTCTCGCACCAGTAGTCCCGACCTCCAGGGTGTCGTAGCTAATGTTCACAGTTGAACCGTTGACCTTTATCCCATCGTTCTGAAAACCTGAAATCTTGTTGTGAGAGCTACTGAGGCTGCCCCCGCTCGCATCAATGCCCGTGTAAACCGCGGTCATCGCATTGTAACTCACAGTCGCACTGCTTCCACCGCTGATCTCCACCCCTGCTGTCCCCCAACCACTGCCCACTATGTTGTTCCCTGTCACGGTGCCGGAGCTATGACCAACGACCTGTATGCCCACCACACCATTGCTCATGTCTATCGTCGTGTTCTCTACCGTGACACTGCTTGTGTCGGATGCGTATATACCCACCCAGCCGAAGCTACGGAATAGGCAGGAATTCACAGCCAGAGTGTCGCCCATGCATATGATCGGATAGAAAGCGTATTCAAACTTGCAATACTCTGGCTCGAACGGAGAGCTTCCATCAAGCATCCTCACTCCATACCAGTCATACGGCATGGGAGAGCTTGCTCCAGATGTGAAGAGAATCGAATCATTAGGCGCACCCTCTGCGACCAACTTCCCGCCGGCCCACGTCAACCAACCGCTCACCAGTATGAGCTCACTCCTGTTGTGATCCTGGCCACCAGCTTGGGTGTCTCCTGGGTAAAACTCAACCCTCGTCCCGGGCTCTACGGTGAGTGTCCTATTCCGCGGCACAGTGACATCGCCATTGACGTGAACGGAATCAAACCAAGCCACGTTCCAGGGAATCGAGCCACTCTTCCAGTGCTTCTCAACTGTGTAGCCAAACTTGTAATTCCATGGCCACCAAAAAGCTTGCATCGTGTAGTTATCCCAGTTGTCTTTCGGTGCGTCTTCAGCCAAGGACACGATCACGACTGCTGCCTTAACTGCACCGCCGAAGTCATGAATAGTCAGATTGGCCTTGGCACTGTCGGCGTTCAGAGCAAGCTTCCTCACTTCAAGCGCGTACTGACCCCCGTTGGCGAAAAGACTATCCAGGCAAGTGTAGGCTCCGTAGGTGACGAAGGCCACCTGGACCTGACTCTTTACGGTATCTTGTTCACCATAGACTAAGAACGGCGGCACATTGTCAGGCCTCCCTCTTATGGCCACCTTCAGGTCATACGGGCCTCCTGAACCCAGTGCCACGGTGTCGGCCACAAATACGATATAATCCGCCCCGTACAAAGGAACAAACACGCCTTCCTGGTCAGAGGTGAGGGAGTCAACCCAAGTAAGAACATTCACGGCTCCCTGTCCGAGGGTAAACTGCGGCGGGATGATGGCGCGGTTCACTGCGACTGTGTCGTTGTCCCTGAAAAGCCCAAGATCCCAGTATGGACTGAGCCCCCTGGTGAAGCCATACTCGCCATTCGCGAGAGAGGAGTTGTTAACCAGCTTTGCTATATGCCAGTTCTGTTCTAGGGTCCTCAGCCTTCCGCCGCCACTGGTGTCTCCGGCGAATACCTGCATCTCTTTCCAGGGCGACTGTTCCAACTCCCTCGCGAGATAGTACATACCAGGCCATCCCTGAGTCTTTTGATCTTGCCTGGGTCCTCTCAACCACTTGTAGAGCAGGTCGTCAGTCATATCCGCAGTGTCACCGCAAAACTGCTGAAGGAGGTACGCAGCGAAAAGACGTTTCATGGGATACGAACCAAGGGTATCCCGGGGGCCGTCATTCCGCAGCGTGCCATCGTAGCGAAAATCAAACCTGGGCACCCACGAACTTGTCGGGTCATGAGTTCCAACAAGATATTCCGCTGCGGTCGCAAACAATTCATCGTCCCAGCGCCATGTCGGCCATCCCGAGGTTCCCGGCTGGAAGTTGGAATGGCTACAAACGTGAGAATACTCGTGAAGGAAATCGAGGTTTGCAGCAGTGCCAGATTTCCACCAATCGTGCTTACTTTCATCTAATCCTTTTGGACCATCGGGAGCATGAAGACTGTTGAAAGGGTACAATGCACCGCACCCCGGGTCCTCATCCGCATCGAAGAATGATGACGGATAAGTGCCCCCCAATGCCTCAGTTCCGTAGTGTGGGAGATAGTAGTCGACATGATTCCTCTGCGAATCCGGGTACGCTCCGTAAAGGCCAGTGAGCCCGAACAGTACATTAGGCGGATCCTGCCCCGGCCACCCTCCATATAGGTGCTCAGCATTAGAAAAATAGTTGTATACCAGAGCAAAATCATGATACGGGAGTCCAAACTCGTTGTCCGGCTTTTGGTCAGTCTCCGTCAAGAGAGAATCAACGATATCTTGAATCTGATCTCCAATTGCCACGATGCTGTCTTGCACAGCATCAGAAAGCAAAACAGTGATGTCCTTCCTTATGCGATCGTTCCAGCGGTGTTTGTAAGCGTCGAAATCAGCTGGTGCTTGCGGTCCCAGGACACTATCAGTCCCTGCTGGAAAAGTGATACCGACGCCGTGACCCCCGTCAGCCAAGAGCTCGGTCGGTACGAAGAAACCGCAAGAAAAACAAACAATAAGAAGTGACAAGAAACTGCATTGACACCATTGCCTGCTCATTGGTGCCACCTCCTGTCAGCGCAACAAAACGACTTTCGTTACCCCACCTGTCTCGCGGCCACCCACCAAAAGCCGAACAAAATAAACCCCCGGCCTCACCCCCTTTCCTCTTTCATCCCTGCCGTCCCACGATGCCTCTCCCTCAACACCATCACACTTGATCCGTCTCACTAACCTCCCGGATGTGTCCAGCATCTCAAACTCCCCATTCCCCTCTGAACCTGCGTAGTAACCGAGCATGAAACCTGTCCTTGACGGATTAGGCCTCACGCCCACAACTCCAACGCCCACTGCTCCCTCACATAATCTCACAAGAACAGGCCCACGTTCCTCGCACAAACCTCGGTCTGACACAACGTCAAGCCAGTAGCAATACCTCCTACCCAATCGAACAGTGCTGTCCACAAAGCTCAAACGCCCTCTTAATGGCTCTGGCGTCAAAAGCTCCCTCTCACCCTCGTAGTCACGCCCTCCACACTCGCCCATGTCGGAACGATAGATCTCAAAACCAATGCTGTCAGCACTCTCCCACTCAAGAACAACGGACCTACCCTCACTGCGTCCCATGAAACTCCTCACCCACCTGTCGTAAATAACATTGTCCGAATACCGCGCCCAGATCTCGACATCTGCACAATCCGGAAAACCGCATCTCTCCCAAACAACCCATGTCCTTCCACCTTCTCCCACGCTAACGTCAGGCCACTCATCCACTGCCACAAGCTCACTGTCTGGCTCCGTCACCAACGTTTCCTTCTTCCACCAACAGCCTGCCCAACGACTAAAGTACACATCGCCCCTCCAAACATTGTGATGATCCGCCCTTGGCCATACGACTACAGACCCTCCTTCCACCAAACCGCTTACCGCAGGACGGTAATCCCACTCACTCGGAATCACATGAGGTGAAGCTATCGGCCCGCTGTCCAACCAGTACTGACCGTCCCAGAACGAGGACGCCATGTTCCCGGTACTGTCGAAAAACACTATCCATGGACCTTGCCCCCCGCTGAAACATATCAACCCGTACCCTCCTCTCCTCGAGAAAACGGGCTCCTTCCATCCGACGCTGTCCCGAAAGGTACCGAGCACTGTACCACCACTCCATACCACCCACGGCACACCTGCCGGGGATACTGCAATCGATGGATAGTTGTCATCCACTCCAGGCCTGTCTATCCGCTCGGTTGTTCCCCAGAGCCCACCCTCATGCTTGCGAAAGAAGAGATCTTGGTCATAGTTGCCATCCATCTTAACGTAGAGACCCATAGCGACCCAGACCAGATTTGTATCCACACAAGCAATGTCGTATACTTGGCCCTCAACACCCCCGGCATAGAGCGTCTCAGGCTCAGCCCAACCTGAACCCACCCAGTGCGTCGTCAATATATCCCAGTATGGCGACGTGCCCCCACGACCCCGCTCCCATACCACCCAGGGAATGCCATCCTTCCCGATGCAAGCCACGGGCCACGCATCCTTCTGCATATTGTCCTCATGCACTCTCTCCTCGGGCGTCCAACCATCCCCAGTCCAACGTGAACAATAGATCTCGAAGTCACCTTGACCAGGGTCAATACCCATCCATAATACCCATGCGGTCCCCGAACTGTCACACACAACCATGGGGTTCCAGTCTGCAGAGGCATCGTTCACATTCACCTGCATCTCAGGACTCCAGGAGGCACCCGAGACTGGCGGATACGCAGCGAACACCAGGGCAAGGGAGACGACAAAGAGTGTGAGAAACACCGATGACCGGGCAAGGACACGCGCATGATCAACTACCTCGCGGTATCGCTTCTGATTGATCATGAACAATGACAGAGGAAGACGTGAGACCTGGGGATCTTGACCGAGGCAGAATCCGGCAAAGAGGAATAGAAAGCCACACCGAAGCCCTCTCGCTTGCCTGCCCGAGGTAGCCCTCTCAGGACTAAACCGCATCTGATTGACCTCAAGGCACGCTTCGCGCGTACCAAACTTCTGCCGCATCAGAATTGTCCCACCCCCGACCTTCCTTGTCAACACATT
>Ga0315291_10002113_pt1 | contig 26234 bp, 33 predicted proteins | sample YL17G12_20_MG_FD_203070 | JGI IMG/M metagenome (GOLD analysis project Ga0315291, IMG submission 203070) | Sediment microbial communities from Yellowstone Lake, YNP, Wyoming, USA - YL17G12_20 | ecosystem: Environmental > Aquatic > Freshwater > Lake > Sediment | place: USA: Wyoming | collected...
AAACAGAGCTTAAATAATACAAAAGACGGCAATATTGGCAGCCCGATGTTTAAGCGCTCTGATGACTAACCAATATTTTTGTATTTGAATAATGCCCGAAGCTGCTAATCAACAACAAAAAAAGCACCGCTTACAGCTATTAGAGTTGTTAAACAAAATAGAAAGTGGTGAGTATGAAGATTCTGTATTAAGTGAGTTGTTTAGTAACTATTTAGGAGCAAGAAAAGAGTATATTAGTCCAAAAGATCGAAGTTCATATAATTACGGATATATGACAACTACAGAGATGTAAAGGTACCAATGAGAACAATTACTGATACAATGCTAGAACGCCTGAAGATGCAGACAAAAGAAGCTAAGGTTTTAGGCCTTGTAAAAACAGCTTCTAATTTGGAGCATGAAGTTAATGCTTATGAAAAAAATACTCGCGCCGATGATAGTTTTTATTCATATGCAAGCAAAGATGTAGAATCAGATGTTCAAAAACATTTATGGGACGCTATAGTTCGTGTTGCTGATTTTTATGGTGCTAATTTTGATGCCGATGTTATTCAAAGCACTGTAGAAAAAATGTCAGAATCTTTAATTGAAGAGTTTAAAAAAGATGCCGGGGTTAGTCATGGTGTAGGGGCTTATGAATCTACTGTTCCAGGTGAGGTCAGAGAACATATCGCGATTGAAATAAAGGAATAATTATGGCCGGAGAAAGACAAGCTTTTGATGAGCAAAAAGAAGTTACAAATACCAAGGGCTTAAAAATATCTAATAACAATTCAAAGTATACAAAAATAGCAGAAGACAAAGCCTCTTTTAATGAGCGCGCAGATGATTTGATGACTGATAAAAAAATCAGAAATAAAAGAGCTGCCGAATTAGTTTCGCAATTTATTAGTATTGTTAAAGATAAAACAATCACTGATAATAAAACTGTTATTGCCAAAGATGTAGAAAGAGAGATATGTTCTAAATTAATTAATCTTTGTTTAGAGATTAATATGGATGAGTCTGAATTAGATGGCATGGGTAATACGGCGCTAATTAACTTGCTGCTAAAAACAACTCTTCTACAAAGAGATATTATTAATGATTTAGATTATAAAGTATTTAAATTAGAAAAGCAGTTTAAGGAAAAATGATATACAAAAGAATTGTTGTTATAGCTCTTTGTTTGATAGGCTGTGCTAGCGAGAGTGATGTTGCATTTCCTTCTTCTGATGAAGGCGGTATTTCTGTTTCTACCGGAGGCGCAAGCGCAACGCCAGCCGCCACTACTGGAAGCTGTAACCCCGTTTATTGCCCTTCTAGCGGGGTAGGGAAGGGCTGTTGCATTACGGCTAATGGTCCGTGCGGAGTAGATCTTGGAATGGGCTGTATGTCATCTGCGCATGACAGCGGTAAATAGAATGATGTCGAGCTTTTGAAAGGAATTGAATAAGTGTCTCAGGGCTTTAAAGAGTACATTCTTAATCTAATTTCAGATGAGATAGAGGCTTTTTCTGCTTATGAAAGATTATGCGGCAGATATCAAATTACACCCAACCCAATAGTAAAGATAGTATCTGCGAACAAGATAAGTTTGCTGAAGGACTTGATAGCGCACATGAACGATTAGTTATTCAGCAAGCTAATAAGCATGTAAAACTAATCGATACTCTTAGAGAATATAGTATTATTGTCGAGAAGGAACATCAGTTTACCGAGTGGTGTTCCGGTATAGTTTGCCCCTTTCCTTTTCATAAAGCAGGAAAGGAACGAACTGGCAGCTTTGGGTACAATTTTAACACAGATAGATTTCATTGTTTTGGCTGTGGTAAATCCGGCCAAACAGTTGAATTTATTTCATTTAAAGAGGGAATTCCGCGTTTAATTATTGCTGAGCGGCTTGTTAGAGAAAGAATTGGCTATCTTCCAAATAATGTTGTGGTGGAAGAAGATATAGATCCGCAAATAGATCGGTTATTATTTGATTTTTCAAAATACATAAATGCAAAATTGTTAAGCGATCCATTATCGGTTGAGGATATAGACAAGGTGACATGGTGGATAGATGATTACATTATCTCTGTAGTGCCCCAAAGAAAGGTTGTTGTCGAGGAGCTAAGTGCGCGTCTCTCAAAAGCTAAAGAGGTACTAGGTGAGTAAACATATTATTTTAGGTGATGTTCATTTAGGCAAATCTCAAAACATAGGCAAGCCTGGTTCTGCTGCTAATTTAAATAGTAGAATCCAAGACCAGCAGAATTTACTTAATTGGACGCTGGAGCAGGCTATTAATCAGAAAGCGGCAAGTATAATAATTACCGGAGATGTGTTTGAAGATTCTCGGCCGCACCCGATGTTAATTCATATTTTTATATCTTGGCTAAAACAATGTGAAAAGTCTGGTATTAATGTTCATGTGATATTTGGAAACCATGATATCATCCGTACCGGCAGTGTTATTACTAGCGCTCTAAATCTTGTTAACGCCGTAGAGTTTCCAGGGACTATTGCTTACAAAGACGTCGCAACTGTTAATTATCCTGGCCTAGCTTTTGTTTTTGTTCCCTTTCGAGATAGAAGGATGTATGACGCTGACTCTCCGGAAAAGGCTCTAGCATTACTTCAATCAGAAATTGACGCCCAAGTTGCCAAAATACCTAAAACACACACAAAAGTTTTAGTTGGACATTTATCTCATGCCGGCTCAATTTATGTAGGCGACGAAATTGATGAAATGCTTAATGAATTATTCTGTCCGCCAGAGATGTTTAATGACTTTGATTATGTGTGGATGGGTCACATTCATAAGCCACAAGTTTTAAATCAATCTAAGCCTTTTTTGGCCCATATTGGAAGCATGGATCGCTCTGACTTTTCAAAATCAGAGTTAGATCACGATAAAATAATTGTTGTGCTAGATACTGATGATCCTAATTTTTATAAAGAAATTATTATCCCAACAAGACCGTTACGGAAAATAGAGATATCAGTAACCTCAGACAAAGACACAACTGATTTTGTTATAAACTATTTGCACGATTATAATAACGAAAACAGTTTGAAGGATGCAGTTGTTAGGCTCGAAATTGAGTTGGACGGGCAAGAAACTCCAAATGTAGATCGGGACAAGGTATTAAAATTTATTTATTCGCAATTAAAAGCTCATTATGTTTGTAACTTTTCTGAGTCTAGAACTATTTCTGTTGTGGGAATTAGCTCTCAGACTATATTTGATAATAATATGTCTATACCAAGTGCAATAGACAGTTTCGTCAGTTCTATTATAACAGAGCCTGATGAAGACAAGGCTGAAATAAAAAAATTAGCAAATGAGTGCTATGAAGACCTTAAGGCTAAAAAATGATTCCAGTTAGGATTTATTTAGAAAACTTTATGAATCACCGCTTGAGTGATATTGATTGTAGTACATTCAATAGTGCGTTAATTGTAGCAAAAAACAAAGATAACGAGCGCCAATCAAACGGAATAGGAAAAACCACAATATTTAGTGCTATTGAATACGCTTTGTTTGGAGAGGTGCCTACTAGCACTCTAGACAAAGTAATTAGAGATGGTTGTGATAAGTGCATTGTTATGTTTGATTTTAAAACAAACGATGGAACATTTAGGATTTTAAGAGGCAGATCATCTAAAGGCAGGTCAGAATTAAAATTATACGAATTAATTGGTGATAAGTGGGAAGCTATTACTCAACGCGGAATGCCTGAAACTGAAAAGAAAATAGCGGAATTAATTAAACTAAGCCATAAAGCATTTTCTCATTCTATTAAATTTGCACAATCAGATTTAGCTGGGCTGTCTTCTGCTGCCGATCCAGAAAAACGCAAAGCAATTCTAAAAGAGCCTCTTCAGCTTAGTGAATACACAAAACTTGAACGAATAGCTACGGAAAAAGCAAAGCCGGTTCGCAAAGAAATTGAGAAAACGGAAACGTCTATTCAAATGCTAGGAGATCCTGATTCTGATATTAAGGCCGCCGAATCAGAACTGCAAGTGTGTGAATCTGAAATACAGTCGAAAAATGGTCATATAGACAGGTTAGTTACGTCAGCGGCAGAGAAACATAAAGAAGTAGACGATATAAAAAAGACATTAAATTCTACAGACTCTGAAGTTCACGAAAAGATAGCGCAACTAAACAAGAGATCTAAAGATTTAAAAACAATAATAACAAAAGCAAATGAAAGAGTTCAGGATAGCGATAAATCAATTAATGATGACAAGTTAAAAATTGTTGAAATAAGAAATTTACTCACGGAAATAGCTTCTAAGGAACAAGAGTGCGAAGACAAGAAGCTGAGAAGTGGCACTCTTGTGATCTCTGAAATAGAAAAAGTTAGCGCTGATGAGCTTTATGAAAATAAATTATTAGCTAAATTAGAAGTCGAATATGATCAGGCAAATAAAAACGTGCCAAACGGAAATATATGCCCCCATTGTTTTCAGCCTATTACTGCTGAGCATAGGAAACGATGTCAAGAAGAAATGTCAAAGGTTTTAGCGGAAAAAGCAGAGCAAATAAAAACAACCAGCGCAAATCTGATAAAATGCAGCAATAAAAAGAAAAGGCTTCAATCTGAGCACCAAGAGATAAACGAACGTGATAGGCTTGTAATTTCTTTATCTCAGCGCAAAGAAAAGGCACAAGCTGAAATAGATATTAGGACTAAACATAACAAAGAGGCCGAAATACGTCTATCAGAAGCAGTAAACGAAATGCAAACGGCTCAATCTGAATATGATGAGCTGTTTAATCGCCTAGAGGGATTGAAGGAAAGTGCTAAAAATTCCTCTGTTGCAGATGTAAATAATAAAATTTTCGCGCTCGATAATGATATAAAAGTATTTGAGCGCTCTTTAAAAAATGTAAGAGCAGAATTATCTAATATGCAAAACCGTAAAGGTGCTGCGCAAGAAAAACTAAAAAAAGCAAATGAAAACTCTGTTAAAATATCTGACTTAAAAAAAGAACTTGTAGTGCTAAAAAACAAATTAAAAATACATCAGTTAGTTATAAATACATTTTCTCCAGACGGAATTCCAACATTTATTATTCATACCATATTAGACGAGCTACAATTAGAATCAAATGCTTGGCTACTTAAACTTAGGCCGGAATTAAGAGTTGAGTTTAATAAAGATGTAGATATGTTTTTCTTTGTAGACAATATGCCGAGGGATTATGATCAGCTATCTATTGGTCAGCATGTATATTTAGCTTTGGCCATGAAACTATCTCTTTCTCGTATTATTCAAAAGAAATTAGGAATAGATGTTAAATTTCTACTTTTAGATGAAGTGGATTCGGCCCTTGATTTAGAGGGTGTTGATGTTTATTCGTCTGTAATTCATAAACTTGAGTCTGAATTTAAAGTATTTGTAATTACTCATAATAAAGATCTTAGAGAGAAGTTTTCTAATGTTATATTAGTTGAGGGTGGTAACGATGGTGCCACAGCAAGAGTTGTTAATAATTGGCAATAAAAGGATAAATTATGGGAGCTTATGGTAATAAATCTTGTTCGAATTGTGGCAGCTGTAGAGTTTTAACTAACGATCCAGAAATATGCTATCATTGTGGAGCAAAGCATAACTCTGTAAAAGAAGTGTTATTGGCCATTGTTTTCTTATGTATACTTGCGGCAGTGGCTATATTTATGTCTGGAGTAATCAATGTTATTAGCCATTAGCGGCCAAAAAGGAAGTGGTAAAGATACCGCATCAGATATGTTTGTAGATAAATCTTGGCCAAATCCTAATTGTGATAACGTTATTGTTAAAATTGCGTTTGCGGATATTATAAAAAGACAAGCGCAAGAAGTGTTTGGATTTACATTTGATCAATTATGGGGGCCTAGTGAACTAAGAAGTATTCCAGATAAAAAGACGGGCATTATTCCTAGAGACGTATTAAAAGAATTTGGTGATGCTGGAAGAAAAATTTATTTAGATGTTTGGGCTAATTATACTTTGGACGTAGCTAAAAAGATTATAAAAGGTTATGAGTACCGCCCAGATCAGGGTTGTTTTTTGAATGATTATGATACCGTTTCTGGTTCATGCAAAATTATAGTTATTATCAGCGATCTAAGAATGAAAAATGAACTTAATGCTGTCAAAAAAGCAGGCGGCAAAACTATTAGAATCAAACGCGGCAAAATAAATAAGACTGACCAACATATTAGCGAAAGTGAACAATTAGAGATCCCTGATTCTGATTTTGATTATATAATTTGTAACGATGGCACCCTAGAAGATTTAGAAATAGCTGTTAATAATTGCTACAAAACACTGTGCATTAGTTGATATATAGTAAAGGAGATTTAAATAGGATTACAAATGCCTTCGCTTAGATTAGAAAAAAAAGACAAGGACAAATTTGAAAGTTTATTGAAAGTTGGCGGGCCAGATGCACTTTTTAGTTATGTTGTCGGCCAATCTATTACTAATAGGCCTAAAGATGTTCATCCGGAAGTAATTATTCTGGATAAATCAGAGGCATTTTTCTCTTTATATAGAAAAGACGGCGGGGTAGTTTATTTTACTATTGCAAAAGTTTTAAGACGCGCCGCTCATAAATTATATAGGCAGTTGCAAAAAATTAATAAGAATTATCCGAAAAATGGAAGATTTTTAAATATTGTGAAGTAATTATGAAATTGCTTACTACGGAAACATTTATTGCTAAAGCTGTGCTGATTCACGGTAACATTTATGAATATGACTTAATTAATTATAAAACAAACAATAAAAAAGTTATAATCAAATGTAGTTTGCATGGCTATTTTGAACAACTGCCAAGAAATCATTTAGGTGGCCGTGGGTGTCATGTTTGCGCCCAATTAGAAAGAATAAAATCATTATCTTCAAACGCAGAAGAATTTATTAAAAAAGCAAAGGCTATTCATACAGATGAGTATATTTATGATTCAGTTGACTATAAAAATAATAAAACAGACGTAATTATTATTTGTAAAAAACATGGTGAGTTTAAGCAGACACCAAACAACCACACAAATTATGAACAGGGATGCCCCTCTTGTTATGGCGGTAAGCAAATAGATACTGCTGAGTTCATAAAAAGAGCAATAAAAAAACACGGTAAATTATATGCATATTTTTCAACAAATTATAAAAATATGCATGATGATGTAGAAATAGTTTGCTCCGTACACGGTTCATTTTGGCAATCACCAGATAGTCATTTGCGAGGATTTGGGTGTCGTAGATGCAGTAGAGTTTATTGTTTGGAAGATTTTGTAAAAAAAGCAAACGAAATACATAAATTTAAATATAATTATTCTAAAACAAACTATAAAGAATCAAATTCTAAAGTAGAAATAATTTGCGTTGAACATGGATCTTTTTGGCAAACTCCAAACAATCATTTAGGCGGACATGGCTGCTCAATGTGTTTAAACAAAAACGAGCAATTAGTATCAGAAGTATTAGCGGATCTTAAAATACACTATTTACGTTGTAAAGATAATAAGCTAATTATAAATGGCAAAAAATTCTACCCAGACTTCTTTATACCTCTATTTAATTTGATAATTGAATATAATGGGGCTCAGCATTATGAACCAATTTGTTTTAATAATATTTCTAAAGAAAAGGCGAATAAAAAATTTTTAAACCAATTAATAAGAGATGATTTGTTAAGGGGTTATTGTAAAGAAAATAATATAAATTTATTAGAAATTGATGGCAGATTATATCGTGGAGAAATGCTAAAGGAGTTTTTACAAAATTACTTTAGGGCGGCGGCGTAATGTCGGTAATCAGCATTACAATATCAGAGTCTGTATTACAAAAGGTTGCGGGAATACCTAATTCTATTAATGTTACTACAAATATTCCATCTACTGTGTTTTATACTTTGGACGGAACAACTCCAACCACCGCAAATTCTATTATTACTGGCCAATTATTTCTTCCTTCAGATATTGGTTCATTTGTTTTAAGTTTATTTGCTACTGATGGTATCAATAACTCGGCAATTATTACAAAGCAATACGGAAGTACCACCGTTGGTAATAGGATGCCGCGCGATACCATCTCTAATTTGAATCAAAATGTTATTGGTCCGACTTATCCTTTTGGAAGTCAAGATCCAGGAATGGACCCAAGGTATGGTAATATAGGCGGAACTACTGTTGATAATCCCGAGTTAACCCAAATTCCAGACGGATATGACGGTTCAGGTGGTATTTCTAATTATACTAATCTCCCACTAAATGAATATTCTTTTGTATTTTCTGAAACTAATAGCATTGGGGAGGCCGGCAAAGGTATTGGTACGTTACCGGCTCAAGTTACAGTTATAGTGCCTCAGCCAAATACCCCGGGCTCAGTTCCAAAGGGCTCTAATAATACTAATTCTCCTTTTTTCAACCCTAAAGCGCTTGTTATATTTGATGACTCTACGCAGCCTCCTTACGACCCAACAATACCAAGAACTAATAGGTCTTCCTTTAGTTTAGAAGATCCTACTAGGGCTAGATATGGTGCTCTATTATTCACTAGCGCTTTAGATGGTCCTGGCCCTAGAGGAACCGCATTAAAGAGCCAGTATAATCCTCGTGATAATACAATGAATTATTATTACTTTGATTCAGATACTAACCGCTGGATAATATCAAAAGTGCCGTTCCAAGCAAACTCAGCAGATATTGGAAATTATGGGAAGATTGTATTTGGAAGAACGCCCGGTGTGTTCAAATGGCTGCCAGGAAGATACCGTACACTAATATAAGAACGTCGAGCTTGCTAAAATTGCTTTCTTTATAATTTATGCAGATTATCTCGTCAATACTTCCTAAAAAACCCGAATCAAAAGAACTATTCTCATTGAGCGTGTCGAAGGTTAAAACTTTTGAAGATTGTAAAGCCAAATACAAATACTCTTATATCGAAAAGCTTCCAAAGAAAGATTGGGAACATTTAAGCTACGGTTCTTATTTGCACGAAATATTAGAAACGTTTCACAAATCATTATTAGAGTTGCCGGAGCAAGATCTGACTATAGCGATGACAGAGGCGTTTAAACAGGCGTCAGTAAGTTTTAAAGACAAAATTACTACGGAGCAAAAAAAAGAAGCATTTGAAACTGTTAATAGTTACTTAAACAAGCTTTTCAAAAATCCACCCAAATCAAAAATGATAGGTGTGGAAAAACAATTTTATGTAGATATTGGTGGGAAAATATTATTGAATGGATTTATTGACCGAGTAGAATTAGATGAAGATGGAATTATTCATGTTTCAGATTATAAGACTACTAAAAACAAAAAATATCTAAAAGACTACTTTCAGCTATTAACATATGCTTTTGTATTAATGTTAGAAGATCCGTCGATTAACAAGGTCCGTGCATCATACATATTATTGAGACACGACTTTGAATATCTAACAAAAGAATTTACAAGAGAAGATACTAAAGTTATTGCTGATAAATTCATTCAAAAATTAGACGATATTAATGAGGAAAAGATTTTTAGACCAAATCCAACTCCGCTGTGTGGCTACTGTGATTTCATGGAACATTGCTCTGCCGGACAAGCATTCCTAAAAAAACGCGGAATGCTAAAAACTTCAAATGAAAAAAAATCTGATTATGGACTAAAGGGTTGGTAAAATGAGCAGAATGAATGACGATGAGCGCGAATTAAAAGTTGTTTACGAAGCAATAAGTTACTGGAAAGGATTTATAGATGCTCTGAAGGCAGTTCAAAACAAAACAATAGACCCAGTAAAACAGATTTCATACGCAGAAGATATGATAGTAGAATATTCGGCACGTCTAAAAAAACTAAGGAAAAGGACAAACAAATGAATATCGAAAGCAAAGAAATAGAATACTGCAAACTTGAGGTTCAATACCAGGCAGATATTGATACTGTTAAAAATAAACGAGACGAGGCTGTTAATAAACTAAGGAAAATAGCAATTCCTGGCTTTAGAGCCGGCAAAGCTCCAGATTACGCTATCAAGTCAAAATGTAAAGATAAGATAAACGTATTCGTCAAACATGAGATGACAACCCAGGCTTATGAGGATATTGTATTCGAGACAAAAATTAAAACAATTGGATACCCACAATATAATGATGTAAGGCTAGATGGTAATAATTTTTCATGCAAAATGACGGTTCTTAAAAAGCCTGACTTTGAACTTAAGCAACATAAAGACTTTGAAATACCGAAACCTCATTTTGACCGTGATATAGACGCTCAAGTTGAGGCCACTATTCAAGATTTGCGCATGCGTTTTGGCGAAGTCGCACCGTATAAAGATGGTGAGTTTGTTGAGCGTGGGGATCAGGTTACAATGGATTATTCGGGCGCTAATGAGTCGGGTAATTACAAGGTTGGAGAAGAGGGCATATTATATACAATTGGCGAGAATAGATGGCCGGGATTTGATGACAATCTGTTAGGAATGTCGCCAGGAGAGGACCGCAAATTCGATCTTACACTATTACCTTCAACAGTAGTTAAGTTTGCCGTTAAGATCCACATGGGTATGAAACGTATTCCGTGCCCAATGAATGATGAATTAGCTCAGAAAGTTGGGCTCCAGAATTTTGGGGAAGTTAGGCAGAAATTAGCAGTTATTGCTGGAGAGAGGGTTAGAAATCAAGAAAACCAAATGGTCAAGCAACAAATAATTGTACGACTATTAGAGGCTCATGATTTTGTTGTTCCTCAGTGGCTAGTCAATATGGAAGCTCAGCATATTGCTTCTACAGAAAATTCGCAAGGTGCAGCCACATGGAGTCTATTAAACGACGAAGAGAAACAGGTGTATTTAGATCGCGCAATAAAACAAGTAAAACTATCTCTAATACTTGATTCTATTAGAGACGCAGAGGTTGACGCTGTTTTATCCGAGGCAGAGTTAATTGAGGTATTAAAGACCCAGATTACTTTGAGAGGTATGGACCCTAATAAATTTGTGGTCGAGGCGCAGCAAAACAGTCAGCTCTTTGGGATCCTGGCACAACTGAAGGATGAATATGTGCTTCAGTGGTCAATGGATAACAGTAAGATTCTAGAATAAGGAGAAAGTAAAAATGTCAAAAGATGAGCCTGTGTTTCCGAAGAAGTATGATAAAAAGTTACCAGAAAACTATAAAGAAAATATGGAGACTAAAAACACTGACGAGCTTAAACAAGAAATATTAAAAGCATCAGGAGTTATAGTTGATCTAGAATTAGACATGGAGAACGACGCAAAGTTGACGGCTCTGAAGGAAGATTTAAAAGCTCTGTCCGGAGGGTATAAAGATGAGTTAGCTACCGAAAAAGCTAAGGTAAATTATTGCTTGTTCGTAATGCGTCAACGTGGAATTAGGTGATAACTAAGCATTAATACGTGCGGAAATTAACCACAAGTGAATTCATTAAAAAGGCCAAATTAGTTCATCCGTGTAACTCAGATGAATTTTATAAATTAACGATTTATAATTTGGTAAGTGAAAAAGTCATGTTCGTTTGTCCCGAGCATGGCATTTTCTTTCAAAGGCCAAATGATCATTTGTCCGGCAAGGGCTGTAATAAATGCGCAATATTATTTAGAGCAAAATTAATTTCATCAAACACACAAGAGTTTATCGATAAGTCAAATGTTATCCATAATAACAGGTGGGTTTATAGTAAAACAAATTATTTTACTTCTGGTATAAAAGTTACCATAACATGTGTTGTTCATGGTGATTTTTTACAAATTCCAGATCATCATCTGGCCGGGCACGGGTGTCCGGTATGTGGAGGCACTTTAAAATCAAATACTGAAGATTTTATTATGAAGGCCAATATAGTTCATTTGTTTTTATATGATTACTCTAAATTTATTTATAAACATCATAAAACAAAAGGAATAATTATTTGCAAATTACATGGTGAGTTTTTACAACAGCCGAATAATCATTTGAGCGGTCAAGGATGCCCTTCATGCCTATATAAAAACGAACAAATAGTTGCTGAATTTTTAACAGAGGCAAAAATAAATTACATCAGACACCCAAAATTGATGATAGGCAAAAAAAGATTATATCCAGATTTTTATATACATGATTTAAATTTATATATAGAATATCATGGAAGACAACATTTTGTTGAGGTCCCATTCGGGAATATGACGCAAGAAATGGCAAAAGAAAATCTAATAAAGCAAAAATTAAGAGACACCTTATTAAGGCAACATTGCGAAGAAAATAATATTAATTTGTTAGAAATTGACGGGCGAATTTATGTTGGTACAAAAATAAAAAAATATTTAAATAAATTATTATTATGTAAATTAGTGGCGTGATGATAAATAAAATAAATGTGCGTTCGTGTTGTGGCAATAAGGCGTTCATTTTTGAATCACAGAAGCCAGTTAAAAAGAATCATTTAGACTCTTTTGAAAAAGCTGGCTATATAATCCCAAAACAATTTAGTAACGTTGGGTTATTCTATGTTCAAAATAGCGGTCTTATTGCCACAGCCTCATTTGGAAGTACGCGAGTGCAAGTTAGATGTAGTGGTAATAATTGCGAAGAGCTTTTGAAAAATTTCGAGTTGCTGCTTGATGAGGTGCTTAAAAACTTATGAAAGCCGTTTCAATAATATTAGATTCGCTAGAGCAAAACAAAGATTTAAATAGTGCTAGTGCGTTTTCAAGCCTATATAGTGTTGTAAAATATCTGAACTCAACTAATGCTTCTGCAACCTTGCTACTTTGTGCGAAAAATAGTAAGGCGGCGTTAAAACAAATAGTAAAAAGTTTAGACGATTATACCAGCAGAGAAATAGATTCAAATTACTCAAACCCTTACGATTTGTATATTACATTTTTGTTTATGATAGCTTCTGAGGCTGACCCGTCTATTTCTGATGCATTAGGTAAAAAAATCTCTAATGCTAAGAATTTATTTTGGGCTAATAAAATTGTAACCAGCGGACTATTAAAGCAGGAACTATCTAAATGATTGACTATGTATCATTAAATAATAAGACTTCATTTTCGTTAATGAATGCTCTTATTAGTCCGGCTGATTTGTTTAAACGGGCCGCTGAGCTTGGTCAGAAGGCGGTCGTAGTTAGTGATATGGGTTCTTGCGCGGGCATTTGGGATAGCCTTAAAGCGTCCAAAAAGACCGGGGTAAAACTTATTGCGGGGTGTGAATTCTATTTTGTTAATGACGTAGCAGATACCGAAGCCTCATTAAGACACGTTGTTTTATTAGCCAAAAATGCTGTAGGGTATAGAAATTTACTCTTATTAAGCAAAAAGGGTTATGATAACAATATTATTATGTTTAAAAAGGCTATTCCAAGAATTGATTGGAAATTGCTAGAAAAACATAGTGAAGGTTTGATTTGTACGACTTCTGGTGGTAACGGTATTATTTCTCAACTGATTATGAAGAGAGATTTTATTTCCGCCGAAGATCAAATTAAGAGATTGCAAAATATATTTGGAGATAATTTAGCAATTGAACTTCAACCACACTCATTGAAAAGAAAATCTTCAGCATATTCTGGGGAAGTTGATCAAAATCATATTAACATTGAATTGTCTAAACTTGCTCAAAAATTAAATATTCGTTGCATTGTTACTACTGACGCTCATTATTTAGAAAAGGAACATAACAGGGCTCTTAACACATTGTTGGCTATTGGATCTGGCCAGCCATTTAATTCTGGCGCTAGATTGAGTTATAATGTTTCTGAGTTTCATGTTAAGAGTGGTGTTGAGGTTGCTAATTATTTTCTTAGGCTAAATAAAATTGAGCCTTTAAAGTCTTTGTGGAATAGTGATTTTGTTACTAGCCTATTTGAAAACACTATTTATTTCGCAGATCAATGTGAAGACCCTGTGTGGGTTGATCCTAAACACACAAATCCATCAGGAAAAGAGTTGCCAGAGTTTCCAGTTAGAAATCAGGCAGACTATGATGAATTTAAAGCTTGGTTAAAATCAAGCCCGAGTTGTAATGGTTTGGCTGAAGATGCTGCTTATATGCGTTATCGTTGCGAGTTAGCCTTCAATGATATGGTTCCGGTAGGGCAAGAAACTGAATATAGAGCGAGATTAAAAGAGGAGTTAGATGTATTAGAGTTTCATGGGTTTAGTTCTTATATGTTAATTGTTGCGGATATTTTGGAGTACGCAAGAAACAACAAGATAAGACTTGGAGTTGGGCGTGGGAGCGCGGGCGGCAGTTTAATAGGATATTTATTAAAAATACATATTGCGGATCCTATAAAGTATAATCTTATTTTTGCAAGATTTCACAACAAAGAAAAATCTAGCTTTCCAGATCTGGATAATGATGTTGCGACATCCGGAAGAAAACAGGTTCAAAATTATATAAGCAAAAAATATGGAGAAGATTACGTTGCGCATGTTAGCAATATTAATACCATTACCCCTAAAGTATACGCTCGTGATATAGCTAGAACATTTGGCTTCGGAGATTCAACTAGAACCGAAACTGTAAAAATAGCAAATGATGTGGCTGATACAATTCCGGCAGACATAAAAACAGTTAAGTCCGCTATTGAAAATATTCCTTTGTTTGCGGCGTGGGCGGAGCAATATCCTGAACTCACTGAATTTGCAGACACTATTGGGGGTAGTTATAGAGCTTGGTCCACTCATGCTGCCGGAGTTGTAATTGGCAAACGTCCTCTTACTGGATTAATTCCTCTGCGTAAAGATAAAGATGGGAACGTGGCAATTGAGTATGAGAAAGAGCGGGCTGAAGAGAACGGTCTCGTCAAGATGGACATATTAGGAGTAGAAGCGTTAGACGTTATATCTAATACATATAAAATAATTAAATCATTAAACAAACCTGCTCCACCAGACCCTCCTGATTTTGATGAATACGATCCTAAAGTGTATGATATGATTTCTGCTGGTAATACCTTTTGTGTATTTCAATTGGGTACAAGCGGCGGAACAATAGAATTATGCAAGAAGATTAAGCCAAAAAGCATTGATGATCTGGCTATTATTAATACGTTAACAAGACCGGCCGCAGCAGATATTAGGGATGATTTTATTAAGACTAGAGAGGGTATATTATCTGTAAAAATTGAATATCCGTCACTAGAACGCGCGTTTAAACCTACATACGGATTCCCTATTTATGAAGAGTGTCTTCTTTGGGTAGGGCTTGATGTTGCAGGCTGGGATTTAAATACAGCAGATAGATTGCGAAAGCTTACAAAAGATAAAGGCAAACATCCCGAGAAGGTAAAGCAATGGCGTGAAGAATTTATTTCTGACGCCCAAACTAAAAGAAATTTAACAGAAAAAGATGCTACCGATATTTGGGATAATATTATTGCCAAATTCGGTGGTTATGCATTTAATAGGTCCCATGCTATATTCTATTCTTTATTAGGGTATCATACTGCCTATCTTAAAGCTTATTATCCTTTAGAGTTTTTAACAGCCAGTTTAATGTCGGAAGTTAATTCTGGCGCCAAAATAGCTAAAGAAAATATTATTAAAATTAAAGATGAAATTAGGAGACTTGGTATTAATATAGTCCCTCCAGATATTAATACGTCAAGTATTTCTTATAAGATTATTAATGACAAAACATTAATGACCGGGCTTAATTCTCTTAAATATATGAACGATGACGCTATTCCTGAATTACTAGCAAATCGTCCGTATACTAGCTTTGAAGATTTCTTAGTTAAGATAAATGGCCAAAAATTGGGTTCAAGGGCAATTCAAGCTTTAGCGGCAAGCGGATCTTTAGATTCGTTTGGCATTTCGCGTAAGTTAATGTTTTTTTACGCGGCGGATTTTAGAAAGAAATTACAGGTATATTTGAAAAAAGATCCTGAAAAAAGAGGAGAGTTCAAATATCCCTGGCCAGAAAATGAGTCTGAGTGGACACCTAGAGAGATGTTTGCTTTAGAAGAGTTTTATTGCGGCGAAGGTATGTCTGGAACAATGAATGAACGCTATGAAGATTTCTTTGTTAGAAGTACTCCTTTTCAAAAATATATAGATAAATATGAATATGTAGAACTTCCAAGGCCGCATCCTAGTGACCTAAATACTAAAGAGAAAAAAGAAGCATTTGATAAACGAAAAAGAATGAGAAATACCTATCCAGAATCTGACATTACCGGTGTGATTACTAGTGTTTTTTCATTTAAAGTAAAAAAAGAAGGAAGCAAGCTTATAGGCAAAACCATGGCCAAGCTAATGATTCGAGATGCTTATGGTATGGAAATATCAGCTGTGGCGTTTCCGTCTGATTGGGATGCTATGCAAGAAGTAATTAATAATCTTTCGTCTGGTAAAAACAAGGTAGCTCCAGGAATAGCAATTAATTTCGCAGGTTCGTTCTACAGAGAAAGCGAACATTCTTGTCAATTTATTGTTGGTGAAGTAGGTGGTTATAAAGCAGCTCCGGAATTGCCAAAAGATTTAAAAAGCAAAAAGGTAAAAATTGTTAGGGCCAAAAATATTAAAAAAGACCTTAAAAAAATAGATAAGAAAAAACTGGCTCAAGAATTAGAGGATGAACTGATTGAAGATGGGCTTTCTAATTTGGAAGAAGATGGTGATATATAATAGATTAAAGGTGATAAAATGCGTTGTATGACATGTGAAGCAGATATTCCTCCGGCGTTTGTTAATGCTATAGCCAAAAATGAGTGTGCTGGTTGTGGCGGCCCAATTATGACTGATGACGCCAAAGTATTAATGGATGAACTTGCTGATGCTATGGAAAGAATGCCAAACAATTCCAAGGGTGTAGCGGGTTGGCTATTATCTAATTATAGGTTCAGTAAAATTGGTGATGCTCAACCTGTAGATAAATTTCATACCAAGCCAGATCCTAAAGCTGCCGTACAACAAGATAATCGCCAAATAAAAATAGCCGAAAATCCTATGCATCAGTTTTTAAAGCGAACCGATGCTTATAAAAATATTCAGGAAAATGAAAGCAAAATAAATGCCAATAGCAAAATAGCTCAGATGGCTCGTAGTATTGCTGATTTAGAAGTTGAAGAACAGCAAGCAGACGCCCCGGAACAATATGACCAAGATGAATATGATGACGAGCCACCTGTTGAACGCGGGCCAAAACGAAGCCGGGCACTACTTACCGGAACTGACTTAGTAGACTCTAATGCCGCTCCACTTACACCTGGAGAATTAGCTGCATTGGCTGGCACTATTGGGAATCAAGTTGATAATACAGAAGAAATACTGAAACTGCAAAGATTCAAGCGAGTTAAGGCCCAACAAAGCGTATTAGGTGGCGGTCCAATTAGGCGCGGATAATGATTAGAATAATAGATCATAAAAAAGTTGAAATGACGAATGACGAATTTACAATGTATGATAATATTTGTCGTTCGTATGATGATGTAAAAGTAAACAGAAAAGGTGAGGACCTGTTCGTAGACCATTTTGAAGTTAATGGAGAGGGTATAATTATTTTCGTCAAGCCTCCAACCAAAAGATATTCAAGTTTAGAGGTTTATTGTTTCTTGGTAAGCATTATGCAAAACCAACATATTAGAATTATGTACGAACAAAACAAGTCTCTTTTGAATGAGGCCTCGGTTAAAATTAACTCCCTAATAAAGGAGTGTTCTGATTTAAAGACGCAAGTTGAAAATTATGTGTCGGGTAAATAATGGGTAAAATTTTCAGGTCGAGCTTCATCACCATACATACATATCAAGAGTATGGGATCATGGTTAATAAGAGATGTTATTGGCGCCGATGCTGAAGAAGACTTTCTAAATTTTGATTTGTCAGAAATCAGAAATTTATCAGAGGCCCTTCAAATGATGGAGGGCCTTGATCTTCCTCAGGCAGAAAAGTTAGCACAAGATTCCTTACGTTGTGCTGATATTCTTTGTGAATATTTAGCCAAGCTTACCAAAACTGTAGCGTACCTTGAGTCGAAGTTGAATTCAGCAAAGAATAAAGAATCTCTTGCTTACGAAAACCCAAAAGGGAAAACCACTGCTGATATGAGACGCTGGGCCGGCGAAACCAGTCCTGAGGTTGAAGAATTACAATTAAAAATAGCCAAAGCTAAGGGCAGTAAATCATTGGTAGAGAAAAAATTTGATATCGCAATTAAATCTCATCATCACTTTAAAGATATGGCCGGCAGTTTAAGAAAAACAATTCTAGGTTATAGAGATGGAGTATAAATATGGCTACTGATAAAATAAAAGAATTCTTTAAGTCCTTTGAAAGCGCTGATGAGAAAATTAGCTTTAGGATGGCGCATGAAAATATTGGCCAAATAATACCGGCTATTTCAACCGGATCTCTTTTGCTAGATGATGCCTTGTCTTGCGGAGGAGTTCCTAAAGGCCGAATTACTCAGTATTACGGTCCAACAGGTAGTGGGAAAACCCTCCTCTCTATGTTAGCCATCAAAAATGCTCAGATTGATGATCCTGAGTCAATTCAAATGTTTATTGACGTAGAGCAAACTTTTGATCCTAATTGGGCACAAAAACTAGGCTGTGATACGTCAAGAATATTGCTTGTTGATGGTGATACTGCTGTTTATGGCCGCGATTGTTTTGAGATGTTGCTTGGAGTTCCGAAGGCTGACGCTAAAACCCATGAATATGTTGGGCAGCAGAAACCAGGATTCTTAGATGAAATTTCTTCTGGTAACATTAATTGTAATTTAATTATTTATGATTCTGTTGGGGCGTGCATTCCTCCTGGCGAAGATACCTCGGCTATTGGCAAAATGAATATGTCTTTGCTTGCCAGGTTTTTAACAACTACATTTAGAAAGCTATCTTTGTCTGTTGCTCGCGCTAATATTCCTTTTATTTGCATTAATCATAAAAGAGATAATATGGAGAAGTATGGAATGGATCATACTTTTAGCGGAGGAAATACTTATGCTCATTCATTAAGTGCTAACGTTTATTTTGAGAGAATTAACCGCAAAGACTCGGCTGTATTAGATAAGAATGAAGAGGTTGTTGGAACTTTAATTAGAGGAAGCGTGGAGAAGAGTAAATTCGGAAATTGGCCAAGAAAATGTGAATTTACCGTAGATTTTAATACCGGAGTAATAAACCTTCATGAAGAAATTGCTCAGCTTGCTATCAAGTATGACGTTGTGAAAAGGCCAACGTCAATGAGCTATGAGTATAAAGATCAGAAATGGGTTGGGGCTCCTAAGTTTAATTCGGCGATTTTAGAAAGCCCAGAACTTGCAGAAGAGCTTAAAAAAGAAATCGTCGAGGCCCGCAATGGCAACGTATCTAAGCAAAAAGAAGAAGCAGAACAACGCACAGTTCAAGTAGCGGAAAAAGCCGTTAGAGGCAGACCTAAAAAGTCAAAAGAGGAGTGACAAATAATGACAGACCAAGGACCATTTATGGCTGGAAATATGCCGAAACCAGCTAACAGATCAGCTAATAAGCCGGTATATCTGTTGAAGGCCGAAGACCCAACAGTTAAAGAAAAAGTAGTCTTATATAAAGTATCTTCTATAGATCGTTTTGGAGACTACATCTCAATAAAAGGAATAGAGCTTTCAAAAGCGCAAGTAAAACAAGTAAAAGAAAATGCACACGTAAGTATAGTCGGAAGGGAAATCAATATTGAAATCCCATGGCACAGAGTAATTAGCATAGAAAACCTAACGTATAAGTTAGCGCAAACAGGAGAAACAAAATGACAACACAGTATAAATTCGGACTCTCATCATTCTCAGAAAAGGCCCCTTCATTTGGTCAGAAACAAGACCGTTCTGATGGACCGCGCATTCCCTTCATTAAGCTAAAAGAGGGAAATAACGTAATCCGCATCATCACCGAGCCTTATAAGTATTACATGGCCCGATTTAAGGCAGATGAAGATGAGAAAGGGTTCGGCACTCGTATTAACTTTAGCGAGCCAACTGATGCTTGCCCACTCAAGAAAGCCGGATATTCACCTAAGGCCCGCTGGTTAGTTGGAATTATTGATCGCGCAGAAAGTCAAGTAGCGATTTATGATTTTAGCGTTCTAATATATGAGCCTTTGAACAACTTGAACGACGACCTTGAATGGGGTTCACCTACGGGATATGACGTAACAATTCGTAAAAACAGTAAAGCCCCGCCCGCATCGTTCTATAGCATAATGCCTCGTGGTAAAAGTCCATTATCAGCTTCAGACATTGCCTTAAGAGACGCAAATGTAGAGAAGCTTAATGAGACTTTGGTTAGACTTACAACTCCGCCTAGTGCAGAGAAGGTTCTAGCCAAGATGCAAGAGGCTGGGTACAAGGGTGGCGTTGTGGTCACTCCTAAGTATGCCAAGTCAAACGGTAAGGCAGAATTAGCTTCCGCATCAGATGATGATTATAATTTTGATCGTCCGTCTGCCCAAGCCTAATAAGCAAAATGATTGATATAAAAGGACGGTCTTAACGGGCCGTCCTTTTGTTTTAATAGAGGTAGTTATGAGCGGGTTAAAAAAATGTTCAGGAACAAATTCTTGCGGGCTAAAAAAAGAACTTAACAATGATAATTTTGTTTGGCGCAATGATTCTAATAAATGGCGCCCTCAATGCAGAGATTGCGTAAATGAAAATGATAAAAAGCGCGGTAAAATATATAGAGAGCTACATAGTGAGGTCGCTCAAAAATATAGAGATAATCATAAAGGCGAAACTAGACAGTATAAAGATAGTCACAAAAACGAAATAAAAGAATATAATAAAGAATATAAAAACAGCCACGCCGAATATTACAAGGAATATCAAAAGAAATATACAAAAGAAAGGCGTAAAAATGATCTTTGGTTTAGAACTCGCCACGATATTAGCATTGCAGTAAATCGTGCAATAAAACTAAATCGTCAATATAAAAAAGGGTCTATAACTGATTACTTAAATATAGGTAAAATGATAGAGTGTTTAAAATCTAAATATGAGTGGTGGATGACTGACAAAAATCAAGGTGTATATAATCCTAAAACATGGGATGATAATGACCCTAGTACTTGGACATGGCAAATAGATCACATTATTCCTCAATCAGATCTTCCGTACACAGAAATGTCACACGATCCTGAATCTAACTTTCAAAAATGCTGGGCTTTGGACAACATTAGGCCGTTAAGCGCCAAAATAAACATATTAGATGGCGTTACTAGGGCTAGACATAAAAAGAGGTGATATATACTAGGTATGCGAGTACTAGGGCTAGATGCCAGTTCGACAACTATTGGAATTTCCCTTTTGTCAACAGATAGTGATTCAAAAATTATTTTAGAACATCAAGAATTTTACAAACCGCCAAAAGAAGGGTCTATATTTGAGCGTTTATCAACTACTAAAGACTTTATATGTAAAAAAATAATCGAGTTAAGGCCGGACGAAGTGGCTATTGAGGATATAATTCAATTTATGAAGGGTGCTTCTGGGGCAAAAACAATAATTTTATTAGCTATATTTAATAGAACTATTGGGCTGGCTTGTTTTGATCTATTAAATAAAGATCCTGTATTATTAAGTGTAATGAAAATTAGACATAAACTAAAATTTAATAAGCAATTTCCTAAGAAAGAAGATATGCCAGAGATAGTTGCAAAACATTTAAATATTGACTTTCCTTATTATTATGTATTTGATAAAAATGGAAATATAAAAAAAAATAAAACTGGAGATAATAAAATTATGGTAGAAAGTTTTGATGTTGCTGATTCAATTGCGGCGGCATTAACGTTAATCTTAGAAAAAAAAACAATCAAAATAGGGAGATAACTATGGGATTTCAATTATACTGTAACAATAAGGGATGTTTTAAGCAAGGAGAACACGTAGTAGATAAATTAACAAACAATGTAATTTGCGTAGAATGTGGGAAAAATATAGATAACATTACTGATTTTACTAAACGGCAAATGGTTTCTTTAGGACAGGTAAAGAAAACTGAAAAAACTAAGCAAGCTTGGTCTGTTAAGTGCGAGGCGTGTCTTAAAGAGACACCTCCTAAGCTAAGTAAAGATAATAAGCTGGTTTGTGGCGGTTGTGCAAAAGAGTTAACTAAATTAGCCAGACCATTTGCCGATATGATCAAGCAGAACCTTATATCTTTAGGTAAGGCTAATCAGCGGTCATGAAATCAATACAAATCGAAGAACAGTCAAAGCTCTTCGAGGATGTAGTTAGTTCATGTCAATATATTTTGAAAAACGATGCTATTGCTGCGTCCGCTAGAGAATATCTAGACTCCAGAATTCCAAAAAGCTTCCAAGACAAATTTAAATTCGGTTATTTCCCTGCCAATGACCAGCTTAGTTTTATTAGCTCTCTTGTGGACAAAGATATATTAAAAAAACTAGGCCTAATATATCCTAAGTATTTGTCGGGCGGAGTTACTCATAACGGACATTTTACACATCATAATTTAATATTCCCATTTTCAGATATGTATGGAAATATTATAGCTCTAGTAGGCAGAACATTATTTGATAAGCAAAAACAAGACGCGCTAGAAATACCTAAGTACAAATATTCTTACGGTTTAAATAAAGAGTTGTATTTGTTTGGACTTGATTCGTCGCGCCAAAGTATAATTGAAAAAGATTATGTTATTTTGGTTGAGGGGCAGTTTGATTATTATTCTTGTAAATGTGCAGGAATAGATAATGTTGTTGCTTTGGGAGGGACCGCATTATCACGGTATCAGTTTTTTAAATTACGAAGATATACTAATAATTTCGTCCTCTTATTAGATAGTGATGAATCTGGTAGGCGTGCTTCAAAAAATATTAAGAGAAATTTTGGAGATTATGCAAGAATTATAATTAGTCAACCTCCCAGCGAATTTAAGGATATTGATGATTTTCTTATCAAAGAAGCTGATATATCTAGACGTAATCATTTTATAAATAATTTGAATAACTTAAGGCTGTAGGAGAAAATGACCGGGTACAGAAAATATAATTGTGATGATCATTTTTTTAAACAAGAATCTGAAGAGGCTTTTTATTGGGCCGGGTTTATTGCTGCTGATGGGTGCCTTCATATTAGCAAGCGTAACTCATATCAGGTAATTATTAATTTATCAGTAAAAGATCACGCTCATGTTGAAAAATTTAAAAAATCAATATTTGCCGAAAACCCAGTAATAAAAACAAAAACACACTCAAGAATAAGCGTATGTTCCAAAATAATGTTTGATGATTTAGCTAAATTTGGTATTGGCCCGCGAAAAACACACACTCATAAATTTCCTGAGTGGCTGGCTAATCATAAGTTAGTAAATCATTTTATGCGTGGTTATTTTGATGGTGATGGCGGGTTTTATTTAAGCACAGGAGGCTATACTCACCAAATGACCTCTAGAATTTGCGGCACAATAAGTTTTTTAAATACATACCGCAATATATTAATTAATAATAGAATATCTAAAACGCCAAAGTCATATATGTATAATGGGCAAGGGGCTTTAAATTATTCTGGAAATGTACAAAATTTAAAACTGTCAACGTTTTTATACGACAATTCTACAATTTGGTTAGAAAGAAAATATAAACAACATTTACAGCTATTGTCTTTAGTTGCATATCCAGATAAAATAACAAAGGAAAAATTAATAGATTCTTATAAGCGACTAGGCTCTTGTGAAGCTGTCGGTAAAGAACTTGGATATAATCACTCAAGTGTCTCTTTGTTAATTAAAAAATTTGGAATTACAGATATTTACAAGTATAATAAAAGAAAAATTAGTGTAAAAACAGGATTCACAAAGGAAATACTTATAAATGAAATATTGACACTAAAAAGCCCACAACTAATAGCTAATAAATATAAGTGCTCTTTGTCTACGGTGTATTTGTCTGCTAAGAAGTTTGGTGTAAATAATTTGTTTAATGGCCGCACTTTAAATAGAGGTGTGCCAGGAGCGTTACAACAGGAGAAAAATGGCTGATAGAACTAATAACCGTAGCAATCATTACCAACATTATTTCGCTGAGCTATCGTGCTCTCCTGAAATGTTAGCAGAACACGCTGAGGCAGAAGGAATGACTTCTACTGTCACTTCGGCTAAATATAATGATGAGCTTCATGATTTAAAAGATCAACTCAAGAAAGAGTTCTGGAGATTAGTTAATAGCGAACTTACTGATAGACAAAAAGAAGTGATTAATTTGTACTCTCAAGGGTTTACTCAAATAGAGATTGCTAAACAGTTGGGAGTTAATCAATCGTCAATTACAAAATCCATAAACGGTAATTGCATAATTTACAGTCAAAATATAGATACAGAAATAGGCCAAATTAAAATTGGGAAGCTTTATGATATATGGGCGGCTAAAGAAAAATTACCACTAGTAAAAACATACAATGAAAAAACTGAACAATTTGAATATAAAGAAATAACATATGCTTGGAATCGTGGAAAAAAAGAAGTGATAAAAATTACTTGTGGAAATAGTACTATAGAATGCACTCCTGATCATAAATTTCTAACAAATACGGGGTGGTTGGCAGCCCACGAATTAAATAGTGAAAATTATATTAAAACAACAACTGGGGCAATAAGTGGAGATTTTGTGGCAGTTGAAAAAAATGAAGTTGTATTAGTGGCGAAGGAGGTTTATGATATTGAGGTAAAAGACAATCATAATTTTATAGTTGATAGTTTGGTTGCGCATAATTGTGACTACAGAAATGGTCGCAAAATTTATGGGGGAGCGCGCAAAAAACTTCGTAAATTAGCAGAAAAGGATGAGCGTATAATAGCGATAGTTGCCAGAATATATGAGTTGCAAGAGGAAGAAGGAATATTTTAAAGGAAATATATGGGGTATGGCGTTATTTATCTAATAACAAACAAAATTAATGGAAAGGTATATGTTGGGCAAACTACTGAAAATGTCCCAGAGGACAGATGGGACAAACACATATCAAAAGCTAAATGTAAAAGCACAGATGAACTTTATTATTTTGGGCGGGCGATAAAAAAATATGGCTCAGAAAATTTTACGTTTGAAATTATAAAAGGAGAATGTACAGACGAAGATGATTTAACATATTGGGAAATTTACTATGTAAACTTTTATGATTCAATGAATAGAGAGAAGGGGTATAATACTAGAGAGCCTGGCAGCAGAGGTAAACATACAGAGGAAACAAAGGAAAAGCTTAGAATAGCAAATACTGGCAAAATTCTCACAGATGAGCATAAGAAAAAATTATCCTTAGCGCATACTGGCAAAAAACTTACTGAACAATGCAAGGCCAAAATGTCAGCGGTCAGAAAGGGTAGGCCATTATCAGCCGAACATTGTGAGGCCATATCTACTGGTAGGACTGGTATTAAATTTTCAGAAGAGCATAAAAAGAATATGTCGCTTGTTAGAAGCGGTGAAAACAGCTCAACTGCTAAACTTACATGGGAACAAGTTAGAGCCATTAGAGAGGAATATGCAGGCGGAAATACATCAATAGGTGAACTGTCTGAAAAATATAATTCGGCAAATATTCTCTCTATAATTGATAATACTATTTGGATTGATCCTAATTATGATTGCTCTCAGGCCGAAAAAATAAAAGAAATAAACAAAATACCATCTGGAGAGCGTAATTCTCAGTGCAAACACACATGGGAAGAAATTAAGGCGCTCAGAGCAGAGAGTGATACAGATCCGTCTATTAGTTATACGAAGCTTGGAGAGAAATATAATATGGGACGAGTATCTGCTATGTTAATACTTAAAAATAGAACTTGGATTGATGAAAATTATGTGCCAGTTAAAGGCGCTATGGAAGATAAATATAGTAATAAGGTACAAAAAAGCATAAAATGACAATAGATATACTAAACCCAATAAATATTAAAATTTATGAACAAATCCTAAGCCTGAAAATGAAATATTTACGGATGGTATAGTTAGAGTTTGTAAAGATTTTATCTGCGAGTGCTTTACCCCTCTACTTGAAAGACGCATGATATCGGAAATTCAAAGATATACGAACGAATATTTTTATTATAAAGGTTGGGACAGAGCGTGGGAGGGCGGCGGCATATTCGATCAGTACGCCCATATATTTACTCCATATTTTGTTTCATTGGCATTTGAGAGAGATTATAGGTTTAGATTTGATGTGTTAGAAGCTCAGCGTAGGATTGATGAGTATGGTTGGGAAGGTAGTGGGGGTATTAGGCGATATGAGCAAGGTATGTATCAAAGGATGAAATCAGACATGA
>Ga0315291_10002114_pt1 | contig 26223 bp, 24 predicted proteins | sample YL17G12_20_MG_FD_203070 | JGI IMG/M metagenome (GOLD analysis project Ga0315291, IMG submission 203070) | Sediment microbial communities from Yellowstone Lake, YNP, Wyoming, USA - YL17G12_20 | ecosystem: Environmental > Aquatic > Freshwater > Lake > Sediment | place: USA: Wyoming | collected...
AATGGGTGTTTGCCATGCATGTCTCCGCAACTTCTTTTAAGCCCTGCGGTCCAAGTGTGGAGAGATAGATGGCGGCTCTTGTGGCATTGAGGGCATGATTGGTGCATATATTGGAAGTGGCTTTCTCCCGCCTGATGTGTTGTTCACGCGTCTGCAATGTCAGGACGAATGCCTTTATCCCTTTTGTGTCTTTTGTAAGTCCTACAAGACGTCCCGGCATCTTGCGGAGGAATTCCTGTTTGCAGGTGAAAATCCCCAGTGTCTCACCGCCGTAATAGGGGAGAAGTCCGAGCGGTTGTCCCTCCCCGACAGCCACATCCGCACCATACTGTCCCGGCGGTGCAAGGATTCCGAGTGAAATGGGGTCAACGGCGGCGATGAAATATCCCCCCGCCTCGTGAGTTTTTTGCGCAAGCGCCGCCATGTCCTCAATACATCCAAAAAAGTTGGGGCTCTGGACAACTACGCAGGCAGTTGCGTCATCAAGCGCCTTTTCAAGCGATTCCGGCGCAATCACACCCCCTTCAGACTTTAAGGTCTCCAGTCTCAATTCCAGATTTTTCAGATAGGTGGCAAGCACATCCCTCCAGTGTGGATGCACGGTCTCCGCAACGAGACATCTCGCGCGCCCTTTCCGGGCATTCGCCGCCATGATAACCCCTTCCGCAAGCGCCGTTGCCCCGTCATACATGGAGGCATTGGCAACATCCATCTCCATCAGACGGCAGATTAGCGACTGGAATTCGAAGAAGGTCTGGAGATTGCCCTGGCTTGCCTCGGGTTGATAGGGCGTGTAGGAGGTGACAAATTCGGCACGTTCCGCTAAGGCGGGCACCACGGCGGGGATGAAGTGCTCATACGCCCCGCCACCCATGAAACAGACGGCTCCATCCTTTATACGGTTCTTCCCCGCAATATGTTTTATCTCACGGGTGAGCTCATATTCCCCCATGGCTGGCGGGAGGTCTTCAAAATGCGCATTTTTGAGTTCTTGCGGAATACAATGGAACAGGTCATCGAGGGATGAAATGCCGATGACGTTTAATTGCTCCCTGATTTCGGCATCCGTTCCGCAAATATAGGGATTCACGGCTGGCGCTCCTGTCAGATGGGAATAGGGTTGGTGCGTCCTGAAGTTATTCTTCCGACATCTCAATCAATCTTTTATATTCAAAAGCCTTGAGAAGTTCGTTTGTCTCCTCAGGATTGGACATGCTTATTTTAATCATCCATCCATCGTCATAAGGGGAGGTGGCGACGATGGCGGGGTCTTGAAGGATGGTGTTGTTTATCTCTGTCACCTTGCCACTCACAGGCGCATATAGGTCAAAGGCTGCCTTCACAGAATCTACTATGCCAAAAGATTTTCCTTTGGTCAGTTGTGTCTCCACCTTGCATAGCTCCACATTCACAATCTCCTTGTCCATCTGGGCAACGGCGTAGGCTGTGATTCCCACGGTGGCAATGCTGTCGGAAATAGAGACCCACTCATGTGATTTGGCAAAATATAAACCCGATGGGATTTCATAATCTCTTTCCATTAAATACTCCTCCGTTTATAGAGTGGTCGTTTTCGGATAATGGCGGGGTGAGGATTCTCGTTAATCAAGATACTTATCCGGGTGTCGGGCTGAGATTTAATCTGGTCAACATATGCCATGCCGATACCCTTTTGAAATGTGGGGGAGAAAGTTCCGCTTGTCACGGTGCCTATTGTCATATCTCCGAACATCACGGGATGCCCATTCCTGGGGATTGCTTTGTCCATCATTTCAAAACAAATTAATCGTCTGGCGAACTCAGGGTTAGTGCTGTAATAGAGGGCTTTTTTGCCGATGAAGTCATTTTTGGCAAATTTCACAAATTTACCCAGTCCCGCCTCCAGTGGTGTTGTTTCCTCGGTAAGCTCGTGTCCGTAAAGGGGGAGACATGCCTCAATGCGTAATGTATCCCGTGCGCCCAGTCCGACCGGAACAAGCCCCATTTTTTCTCCGACATCAAGGAGTTGTTCCCAGAGGGATTGAAAGAAAAGTCCTCCGATATATATCTCAAATCCGTTCTCGCCCGTGTAACCCGTTCTGGAAATGACCGCCTTGGAGCGGATAAGATGATAAATCATGAACTGGTGATATTGGATATTGCTCAAATCTATCCTTGAAAGCCCGTACATGATATCCTGTGCACGAGGTCCCTGGATGGCGAGCATCAACAGGGATATGCTTACATCTTCAATCTCAACCTCAAAATTATTCGCATTCGACCTCAACCAGTTGAGAACCGTTTCAGTGTTGCAGGCATTCACAACAAGCATCAGATAATCCTCAATGAGATACACCGTGATATCATCGATGATACCTCCGTTTGAATTGCATAAAAAGCCATACATAATATCACCTTCACTCATAGTAATCAGGTCATTGGTGAAGAGATATTGCATAAAAGGGATTCTGTCCTTCCCGCGGATGCGGATGCGCCCCATGTGGGAAAGGTCAAAAAGCCCCGCCTTTTCCCTGACTCCCAGATGTTCTTCGCTGATGGTTGTGTATTGAAGAGGCATTTCCCAACCGGCGAATTCAACCATTCTGGCACCGTGTGACTTGTGCCAGTTATATAATACAGTGCGTTTCAATAAAGATGCTCCACCTGAAAGTTTGGATTTTCTTCCTGCACATCCCATGGAAGATGAAGAACAAGGATAAATCCTTCTTTGAGTCATATTTCCAAAATCGGGAATGTTCTTATCACGCCATAATATTTTCCTGTCAATCCAATTTTACTTCATATTTGCGTTGGGTGAGTCCGCCTCAGGCGGATTATTTTTGTCAGGCATTCTATATATCAGACTATATCACTCGCGGAGTTTCTCCCCGATAATCGGATATTCAAAGTTCCGTCCCTGAAGGGTGTTCCACATGGCAAACAGGCAGGTCAGTTCATAAGCCACCATGAAAAGTATGATTATCAAAAAGTTGACGGAACTTAAAACAGATGCAAGAGAGCCATTTATCACACTAACCAGTTTGGTGAAGAGGTGGACAATCAACCCCATCAGTACAGCCGCGAGAAAGATTGCCTGGAAAAATATGCCCTGATGGGCATTAAAGACAATATCACGACTTTTCTCCTTAAATGCATGCCACATGATACCGTTGAAAAGAATCCCCCAGAGTGGGATAGCGGTGAAGAGATGTGTGAGAAAGATATAACCACGGTCTTCATCATTCATCTTGAATGCGCCCCCTTTTTTTGCAAAATTATCCTTCTATGTCCTTTATAAAAATATAATATTTCTCCTTTAGTTCTCATGTCCACAAAAAACTTTCGGATATGAGAGCAAAAAAGGGGAAATTACTCATTCGGTCGGGCAAAAAGTGTCAAGAAACAATCCTGAGGTGAGATGCCAGAACTCAAGATTTATTTATGCACCCACGCCGGAAGGGCTCGCCAGGCTGTCCTCAGCGCACTGTCATATTCCCTGTATCCCGGCTCCAGATTCTTCACAAGCGCCCAGAAATGGCGCGAATGGTTCATGTGCCGCGTGTGGCATAATTCGTGAAGAAAAACATAATGCACAAGTATCGGGGGAATCATCAGGAGCTTGTAATTGATATTGAGGTTTTTGTTTTGTGAGCAGCTTGCCCAGATGGTTTTCTGTCCCTTGATAGAGACATTCTGGAAGGGGAGCATCTTTTCCCTGCTGATTTTCTTAAGCAGCGGGACAAGATATCTTTTCGCCTTTGCTCTTAACCAGAAGGATAGGGCAATCCGGCACTTATCCACATCCTCCACATCTCCCCAGAGGGAAACGGTTAAGGCATCATCCTCGTAAAGGTGGAGCCCAAGACAGGATGCCTTGTGATACTTCACCTTCCAGGTTTGTCCGATTGCTGCCAGGGGAATCTCTTCCGGGAGTTCGTTGGCAAATGACCGATACTGGCGATACTGGGTGATAATCCGATGGAGATTCCGCTCTATCCACTCCTTCTCCTTTGAAAGGAGTGATGGGATGCGGCTGGTATCGAACCCCTTCGGGACAACAACCACAAGTCCCGTTTCACCGGTTATTTTAAGCCAGACATGCTTTGCCCGCAAACTGACCTTTGTGGTGAAATCCGGTAAATCGAGTCTTTGATTTTTTGTTATGTTACCCATAATATATAAATTTCTATGCAAAGTCACGGCTGAAAAGCAACAGGAAAAAATGTCAGGACTAATACACAGTCATTGACAGGGCTTTCTTACTGGCATAGAATCGCAATAATTTTTCTTTGGAGGAAGGGTATGCCTAAATTACTAATTCTTTATTATTCCCGAACGGGAAACACGGAAAAACTGGCTAAAGAGGTGGCTGAGGGAGTTAAAACCGGCGGGGTGGCAGTGACGCTCAAAATGATCACCGAAGCCACACCCGAAGAGGCGCTGGGATATGACGGTATAGTAATGGGGTCGCCTGTTTATTATGGCTCAATGAGCGCCGAGTGCAAAAAATTTCTTGATGAGAGCGTCAGGTTCCACGGGAAATTCAAAGGGAAGGTGGGAGGAGCGTTTGCCACCAGTGGCAATCTCGCCGGCGGGAATGAAACAACTATCATGGACATCCTGAAGGCGTGGCTTATTCACGGAATGATTGTGGTCGGCGACCACCAGGGAGACCATTATGGGAGTGTCTCCGTCGGTGCGCCGGATAAACGAGCCATCGCAAACGCCCACAGGCAGGGGCAGATTATTGCTGAACTCATCAAAAAACTGGCGGGAGAAAAATAGTGAAAGCCTGCGACTCTGTCAGGAGCCTTTCAGTCGGACCTCTCGCTGTGAATTGTTATCTTCTCCTTTATGAGGAGAGTCATGATGCCGCCGTCATCGACCCCGGTGGCGATGGACCCAGCATAATGCAGATGGCAGAGCAGGCGGGGGCTCACATCAGTCTGATTCTTGACACCCATGGCCATTGCGACCATATAGGAGATAATCCTTATATCCGCGAAAAAACTGGCGCCCGCATCGGCGTTCATCATCTTGACGCCCCGTTCCTGGAAGACACCCTCTTGAATGGCGCACAATATATGAGCCTCTCCTGCATCCCTCACAAGCCCGATTTCACATTTTCCGACGGGGAGGAACTAATTGTTGGCGGTATCCGCTTATGTGTCATCCATACTCCCGGACACACGGCGGGAAGTTCCTGTTTTTTTATAGAGGACGATGGTTCCGGCAAACCGATATTATTTGCTGGGGACACACTATTTGCCGGCGGAATAGGCAGGACGGATTATTATGGTGGGAATGCCGGGGCGATGGGGAAGAGTCTGAAAAAGCTATTAACAAAAATCCCGCCTGCGACTTTTGTTTATCCCGGTCATGGTCCCGCCTTTAATTTTGGCGAGGAATGTAAATCCAATCCCTTCCTTCTTGAGGTTCGGAAATCCGGTCCTCCATGAGAATGATAATGCATATTCCGCCTTATATATGTTCAATCCTGTAATTCGGGGCATCCTTAACAATCGTAACATCATGCGGATGTCCCTCTTTGAATCCGGCATGAGTCACCATCATAAAACGCGCCTTGTGTCGCAACTCCTCAATAGTCCGGCAGCCGTTGTACCCAAGGCTGTTGCGTAAACCGCCAATGAACTGCTTCATGACCTCCAGCGCATCGCCGGCATAGGGCACCATACCCTCCACACCCTCCGGTATCAGTTTATCCTCTTCCACATCAACCTGTCCATATCGCTCGCGGCTTCCCTCACGCTCCTTCATAGCCTCAATGGAGCCCATGCCCCGATAGACAACATACCTGCGCCCCTTGTAAAGAATCTTTTCTCCGGGCGATTGGTCAGTTCCTGCCAGCGCTCCTCCCATCATAACTGAAGACGCCCCCGCCGCCATAGCCTTGGGAACATCTCCAGTGTAACGAATTCCTCCATCCGAGATGACAGGCACCTCATCTTTTGCCGCATTTGCACAGCGATAAACAGCGGTGATTTGCGGAACACCCACGCCGGTGACCACCCGCGTTGTGCAGATGGAACCGGGACCCACCCCGACCTTGATGGCGTCCGCCCCGGCACGAATAAGGTCCTGGACCGCCTCCGGCGCAGCGATATTCCCTGCAATGACATCCACCTGCGGGAATTTGCTTTTTATCCATCTGACGATTTCAATTACCCCCTGGGAATGTCCATGTGCCGTATCCACCACAATAACATCACAGATGGATTCCATCAGACATTCAATCCGCTCATAATCCTTCGGTCCAATCGCCGCCCCGCATCTCAGACGATGCTCACTATCCAGGTTGTAGTCCGGATGTTTTGATAAAAGGATTTCGCACACATCCTTGTAACAATACATCCCCATGAAGATGCCGCTTTCATCAATAATGGGAAGGATGCTGATCTTGTTCTCCTTGAGGATTTTATACGCCCCCTCAATAGTGGTTCCATCCGGCGCGGAGATGGGATTTTTTATCATGATATCCCCCAGCCGAGCCGTCGCATCATCACAGTATTTGAGCTCACGGCTTGTGATGATGCCAAGGAGTCGCCGGTTTTCATCAATGATGGGGAAACTGGAGAATTTAAATTTTTTCTCCTCCTTGAGTTTGTATAAGTCTTCCACCGTCTGACCAGGTCCCACGGTGCGCGCCTTTTTCAGAAAACCGTTCAGATAATATTTGACCCTTTTCACATGTGTGCGCTGGTCATAAGGGGTGAGGTTTTTATGGATGATGCCTATGCCACCCATGAGCGCCATGGCGATTGCCATCTCCGACTCCGTCACGGTGTCCATGGCGGCGGAAATGAATGGAATATTCATGCGAATATTGCGGGTCAGACGTGTTGTGATGTCGGCTTGTGATGGGAGAAAGTCTGTATACTGGGTGACAAGTGTCACGTCGTCGAAGGTCAGTCCAGTGTGGGGAAATTGATTCATAAATTCATCAATATGGGGATTGAGCATACTTTCCTCTTCCTTTCGCGGGATATTCATTATCGTGTGCCTGCACGGCGGCGAATATGGGATTTGAATAACCCTCCCCCCTTATTAATGGCGTCCCGAAATTCCCGGGCGGCTTTACGCACATTATCCGCAAAATTTTCCCCTTCCCCGCATTCAGTGATGCCGCGTGAGACACTGATGATGAACCCGCCGCCTTTTGAATCCCTCGCCGCCGGGATTGTCTTTTTAAGTTCTCCGCCTTGCGCGCCGATGCCCGGGATGAGAAAGGGAATGTCAGGCACACGGGCGCGAATCTTTTTTGCATAATCAGGCAGGGTTGCGCCGACTACCAGACCACAGTTGCCCGCCCTGTTCCACCGGGAAACTTTTTCGGCGATTCTCAAATAAAGGTCATGGGGAAGTTGGAAATTTGCGGAGCCGCTATTGGAGGTCAGACAGAGAATGTATAATCCTCGTCGGCTGTATTTCAGAAAGGGCGCAATAGAATCTTCGCCAAGGAGTGGATTCAGAGTGACAGCATCACATTTGAACTCCTCAAAAATCGCACTGGCATAAACCTCCGCTGTTGAGCCAATGTCGCCCCATTTGGCATCGGCGATGATGGGAATTTCCGGTGGGATATACTTGATTGTCTTTTTGAGTGCGGCAATGCCTTCCAGACCTTGCGCAATATAAAAAGCCAAATTCGGCTTGTAAGCGCATGCATAGGGGGCTGTGGCGATGATTATTGCCTTGTTGAAGGCGAATAATGGCGATGCGGCATAGCGGAAAAGGGATGGAAGTTTCTCTATTCGCGGGTCGAGACCGATGCATAAGCGCGAACGATTCGCCATGACGGCGCGCTCCAGTTTTTCAAAAAAGGCGTTCACATCAGTCCTCCTTTAATTGTCCAATGATATCATGAATACTTGAATACCCATGAGTCTCAAGAAATGAAACGATTCCATCAAGAATTTTCAGCGGGGCAAATGGGTCTTGAAAGACCGCCGTGCCAACAGAGATTGCCGTTGCGCCGGCGAGAAAAAATTCAACGGCGTCCCGGGCAGTCCGGATGCCCCCCATGCCGATTATGGGAATCTTTACCGAATGCGCCGCCTGCCACACCATTCGCACCGCCACGGGTCGGATTGCCGGTCCTGAAAGCCCGCCGGTCACATTGCCAAGGACTGGGCGCCGTGTTTCCACATCAATCGCCATGCCAAGGATGGTATTCACAAGAGAAACCGCATCCGCCCCGCCATTTTCTGCGGCGCGGGCAATAACGGCAATATCTGTCACATTTGGCGAGAGTTTTACAATCACCGGAATGCGGGATACGGCGCGCACCGACCTTGTGATTTCCTCTGTTGCCTCCGGCGAAATGCCAAACGCCATTCCTCCACGCTTCACATTGGGGCAGGAAACATTGACCTCAAGCGCGGCGATTTGTGTCGCATTGTTCAGCGCCTCGGCAAGTTCAACATATTCATCGATGCTATCGCCGGAGATGTTGGCAATAAAGACCCCCCCGATGCCACTGAGCGCCGGAAGTTTCACCTTGAGCAATTCCTCAAGTCCCACATTCTGAAGCCCTATGGCGTTCAACATGCCGGCGGGCGTCTCCACAATGCGCGGAGTCCGGTTTCCGGCGCGGGGCTTAAGCGTGACCCCCTTGAGGAACACAGCGCCAAGCCTTTCCGGCGGATAAAAATCTAAGTATTCCGTCCCGTAGCCGTAAGTCCCGGATGCCACGGTTACAGGATTGTTAAGCCGCAGTGGTCCTATATTGACATAGAGGTTATTCATCGGATGCACCCGTCAATGGCAATGAGATAATATCGCCGGACGTGAAGATTGGTCCGTCAACGCATACACGACGGTAACCGTTTATAGTCTCAACCACACACCCCTGGCAGGCGCCAACACCGCATGCCATGCGGCTTTCCAGCGAGAATTGCGCCGTTTTACCAAGGGCGCGGAGTTTCTTCTGAAGGGAGACAAGCATTGCCTTAGGACCGCAGGCATAAATGGCGCGTCCCTTCACAATATCGGCATCTATACAGGATGTCACAATGCCCCTGTTTCCGGTGGAGCCATCCTCTGTCACAAAGATTGATTTATCCGTCAGGGAGGAAATCTCGTCCTTGAGGACGAGGTCATCCTTTGTGCGCGCACCATAGAGAAAAAGGATGTCCCTGCCTGTCATTTTCAGTTTTTGCGCGAGAAAATAAAGCGGGGCAACGCCAATGCCTCCGGCAATAAGAAGTGCGGGCTGCTCTTCCATCCGAAACGACTTGCCCAACGGACCAATGATGTCCAGAATATCGCCACTCTTTTTAGATGAAAGGATTTCCGTCCCCTCGCCAACCACCTTAATAAGGACGTCGATTGAGCTCTCACCGGCGCTGCAGATACTGAAAGGGCGTCTCAGCATCGGATGAACGCCATCAGTGACACGGATATGAACAAACTGCCCGGGTTGCGCCTCTTTTGCCAGAGATGGGGCGCTATAGGTGTGGAGCACATAGCGCGCGCCCAGATTGCGGACGTTCAAAATCGGAGCCTCAACCTGTCTCATCCGCCTTTTTCCTCCAGAATCTTGCCCTTGCTGAAGATGATGCGCCCCCCCACAATGGTGGTATCCACCGCGCCTCGGCATTTTTTGCCATCAAACGGCGTATTCCGACTGCGGGAAAAGAATTTATCCGCACGAATGGTATAACGTCTGTTCGGGTCAAGGATTGTGACATCTGCCACGGCGCCCGCCTTCAGGGTGCCTCTTTCAATCTTCAGAATCCGTGCGGGATTGACGGACATCTTTTCAATCATCTGGCTCATCGTGATGAACCGCTTATGGACAAGTTCAGTGAAGATGATGGGAACTGCCGTTTCAAGACCGATTAGACCGAAAGGCGCATCCATAAAAACCATGTCTTTGTCCTTGTCCGTGTGCGGGGCGTGGTCTGTGGCAATGACGTCAATTGTGCCATCCTGCAGACCCCGAATCAATTCCTGGCGGTCCTCCTCCGATGTGAGAGGCGGTTTAACCTTGGCGTTGGTGTCAAAGTTGGTCTTTTTCACAAGCTCATCGGTAAGTGTCAGGTGGTGCGGGGTCACCTCGCAGGTGACGCGCACGCCCCGTTTCTTTGCACGGCGGAGCAGATGGATAGAACCGGAGGCGCTTACATGGCAGATGTGGAGCCTTCCGCCGAAGAATTCAAGGAGTTCGATATCGCGACCAACCTGAATGGTCTCCGCCGCTGCAGGAACGCCCTCCAGCCCCAGAAGCGACTGGATAAACCCCTCGTGCATCACACCCACGTTGGATAGGTTCAGGTCTTCGCAATGGTCAAGGATGGGGACATCGAACATGGATGTGTATTCCAGGGCGCGACGCATAACCTCGGCATTCATAACAGGGTTGCCGTCATCGCTGAAGGCAACGGCGCCCGCTGAGATGAGGTCGCCAAATTCAGTTATCTCCTCGCCATTCTGTCCGACAGTGATTGCCGCAACGGGGAAGACATTCACCACGCCCGTTTCAAGGGCGCGGGAGAGGATATATTTGATGCCGGTGCGGGAATCGCAGACGGGACGCGTGTTTGCCATGCAGCACACCGAGGTGAATCCTCCTGCCGCGGCGGCGCGTGTTCCGGTGTAAATGGTTTCTTCATCCTCGCGACCGGGTTCCCTCAGGTGGGTGTGCATGTCAATCAGACCCGGGGCGATAATAAGACCGGTCGCGTCGATTTCCGTTGTTGCCTTCCTCTTGACATTTTTACCGATTTCCCGAACCACCCCATTGGCAATGTAAACATCGCAGATTTCATCCAGTCCCTGAGAGGGGTCAATCACGCGACCATTTTTGATGAGTATGTTATTCATTTTCCTCGCCTCCGCTCAAGAGATAGAGCACCGCCATGCGGACGGCGACGCCATTTGTCACCTGCTCAAGGATAACCGAATGTTTCCCGTCCGCCACAGACTGTGAGATTTCAACGCCACGGTTGATTGGACCGGGGTGCATTATCAGGACATCTTTTTTCGCCCACTTGAGCCGCTCCTCCGAAAGGCCATAAAGAAGGGAATATTCGCGAATAGAGGGGAAGAGGTTCGCCCGCTGCCTTTCAATCTGGATGCGCAGGAGATTTATCACATCGGCATCCCTGATAGCCTCTCTCAGGTTGGAGCAGAGGCGCACGCCAAGACGCTCAAATGGTTTGGGAAGCAATGTGCTTGGTCCGGCAATGGTGATATGCGCTCCAAGCTTGGAAAGCGCCCAGATGTTGGAGCGCGCCACACGACTGTGGGTGATGTCACCGACTATGACTACATTCAATCCGGCAAATCCGCCCTTTTTCTCCTTGATTGTGAAGGCGTCAAGGAGTCCCTGTGTTGGATGCTCATGAGGACCGTCTCCCGCATTGATGATGGACGCCCTGCATTTGCGCGCCAGAAGCTGCGGCGCACCGGGGCATGAGTGACGCATGACAATGAAGTCCGCTCCGAGGGATTCAATCGTGTGAACTGTGTCCAGAAGTGACTCCCCCTTCACGACGCTGGATGTAGAGACATTGAAATTGATGACATCTGCGGAGAGGCGTTTGGCGGCGATTTCAAAAGATGTGCGCGTCCGTGTTGAATTTTCATAAAAGAGGCTGACAACCGTTTTACCGCGAAGGGTGGGAACCTTCTTGATGGAACGGGTGAAGATTTCCTTGAACCCTGCGGTATTCTCAAGGATGAGCTCAATCTCCTCACGGGTGAGCTCCTCTAAACCAAGCAGGTGTTTGTGCTGAAACTTCATGTTCTTTCCCCTGTCCATATAAAATGATAAATCGAAATCCCCGACTAATTATGGGGCAACTCCATCAGCACCACCTTTTCATCACCATCTATCTCATTGAGGCGGACCTGGACAAGATTGTTTGCCCTGGTATCAATCTTGAGTCCGACGTAATCTGCCTGTATGGGATACTCGCGCAAGCCCCTGTCCACAATGACAGCCAGTCTTACAAGGGCAGGTCTGCCATAATCCACAATCTGGTCAATTGCGGCGCGGATGGTTCTGCCTGTATAAAGAACATCGTCCACAAGGACAATCTTTTTATCATCCACGTCAAAGGGGAGTGTGGTTGGCTTGACGATTGGATGTTTGGCGAGTGTTGAAAGGTCATCCCTGTAAAGGGTGATATCAAGTATTCCCAGCGGTGGGATTTTTCTGGTAATCTTTTTTATTTTTTGCTGGAGGCGCATGGCGAGGGTGACACCCCTTGTCCTGATGCCAATAAGGACGAAATCAGGGTCGCCTCCCATATCATGCGCGATTTTTCGGGCAATGGTGTCCAGCGTTTTGTCCAGTTCCTTTGCACTCATGAGGAGCTCAGGGGTTTTGGGTTTCATGGTTTCATCCTTTTAAGGGCTTTTTGTCCGATATCAGTGCGATAGTATTTATTTTCAAAATCAATTTGTGAAACAAGTCTGTAAGCCTTGTCAATGGCATTGGGAAGGGTTTCAGCAAGGGCGGTAACACCGAGGACACGCCCCCCGTTGGTCAGGATTTCAGCGCCATCGCATTTTGTCCCTGCGTGAAAAATAATTGTGTCCTGCGTTGAGGGGATTTGCTCAAGACCTGTGATGACTTTCCCCTTTTCATATTTGTCCGGGTATCCTTGCGATGCCATGACGATGCAGACGGCAGACTCCGGTCGCCATTGGAGTTCCACATCCGCAAGGCGTCCGTCAATTACCGCCTCCATAATATCCACGAGGTCATTTTTCAGTCGGGGGAGGAGCGCCTGAGTCTCAGGGTCGCCAAAACGACAGTTAAATTCCAGCACCTTCGGACCTGTTTGTGTAATCATGAGACCTGCGTAAAGGACGCCCTTGTAAATAATACCGCGTTTTTTCAACTCTGTAATTGTGGGTATAAATATCTCATTAAGGCACTGCATTCGGATTTCGGGTGTGATAACCGGTGCGGGGGAATAGGCGCCCATGCCGCCCGTGTTGGGACCGGTATCTCCATCATAGATGGGCTTGTGGTCCTGGGCGCTATCCATAAGGAGAATAGTTTCACCATCGGTAAAGGCGAGCAGTGATGCCTCCTCTCCCTCGAGATATTCCTCAATCAGGATGCGGCTTCCCGCCTTCCCCAGAATTTCATCATTCATAAAGGCGTTGATGGTTTTTTCGGCATCTGTGCGGTTTCGGGTGATGACAACTCCCTTCCCCGCGGCAAGTCCGTCCGCCTTGATTACGAGGGGAAAGGTCTGAGAATCAAGGTATTTCATTGCATCGGCGATGGAGGAAAAGACCTGCGCAGAGCCGGTGGGGGCGCTGGCGGACAAGATGATTTCCTTGCAAAAAGACTTACTCGATTCAATGCGAGCCGCTTTTTTATCTGGACCGAATATCCGTAGCCCCGCCTCCTGAAATATGTCCACAATGCCCTGGGCAAGCGGCGCCTCCGGTCCCACCACGGTAAGACCGATTCCTTCGCTACGGGCAAAGTCCACCAGTCCCGAGAAATTTTCCCCCTCGTCAACCGGTGTTGTGTCTGCAAGGGTCGCAATTCCGGCGTTTCCTCCTGGACAATAAATCTTTTCCACTCGCGGACTCCGGGCGATTTTCCAGACCAGTGTATGCTCCCGTCCTCCTGTGCCAATGACAAGAACCCTTAAGGATTTGAGGATTTGAGGATTTGAGGATTTGAGGATTTGAGAATTTAAAGATTTGAGGATTGTCATTTAATCATCCTTTAAACTGGACGGTTCCATTGCCCGCAACCGCCTCGCCAATATCGTATGAATGAATATTGAAACGGCGGCAGATGCGGTGAACACATCGGGCATCTCCCGGCTCAACCGCAAGAATGAGACCAACCCCCATGTTGAAAGTCTTGAACATCTCATCTTCCGGCACAGGTCCGGTCTCTTGTATCACGGCGAAAATCGGGTGCCTGCGCCAGCCTGTTTTATCAATCACGGCGTTTATATTTTTCGGCAGGACACGGCTTAGATTTCCAGGTATTCCGCCTCCTGTAATATGAGCCATGCCCTTGATGGTCATGCGTCTCATCAGGGCTTCTATCAAGGGGGAGTAAATGATGGTCGGGCGCAGGAGCGTCTCGCCAAGTTTTTCCCTCAGGCGGGGATGGACTTTTTTCATGGGGAGTTTTGCCTTCTCAAGCAATACACGGCGTGCAAGGGAATAACCGTTGGAGTGCAACCCGCTTGACTCCACCCCTATGAAAATATCCCCTTTCCGGATGGTTGAACCATCCACCGCCTTTTTTTTCTCAACGATTCCAACGCCGAATCCTGCAAGGTCGTAAATTCCCTTTGCATACATGCCGGGGAGTTCCGCCGTCTCTCCGCCCAGAAGGATGCACCCCGCCTGCCTGCACCCCTCCAGGATGCCGTCCATAATCTCACAGGCGCGCCCGAGATGCAGTTTCCCCGTTGCGTAATAATCCAGAAAGAAGAGCGGTTTTGCCCCGCAGACGGCAATATCATTGACAACCATCGCCACGAGGTCGATCCCGATTGTGTTATGGCGATTCATCATTTCCGCAATGAGGAGTTTCGTCCCGATGCCATCCGTAGAGGCGACCAAGACAGGCATTTTCCATCGTTTTGGGTTAATGGGGAAGAGTCCTCCGAAGCCCCCAATGACGGGCGACTTTTTTTTAATCCGACGGACAAACTCATCCCCAGCCTTTATGTCCACGCCAGATGACTTATACGTTATCATTTCTCAAGCACATCCTTCCGGCAACTATTCGGTTTCCCACCGGGATATTTCCCATCAAAACAAGCCATGCAGTAAGTGACAGTCTTGGGCATAACGCGATGGAGTCCTTCAAGACTGATATATCCCAGCGAATCCGCACCGATGAAACGGCGAATCTCTTCCACAGTATTAGAGTTTGCAATCAGTTCCTTCCCGGAGGGGGTATCGATGCCGTAGTAACAGGGATGCATCCAGGGCGGGGCGCTGGAGCGGAAGTGTATCTCCTTTGCGCCGGCATTTTTAAGCATTGTCACAATCTGGCGACTGGTTGTGCCGCGGACTATGGAATCATCAACCACAACAATACGTTTTCCCGCCAGTATGCTGCGCACGGGATTATATTTTATCCTGGTGTCGAAGTCACGGATTTCCTGGCTGGGCTGGATAAATGTGCGACCGACATAATGACTGCGAATAAGTCCAAGTCCAAACGGTATGCCGGACTTCTGGGCATAACCGATGGCGGCGGGGTTGGATGAATCCGGCACGGCAACGACCACATCTGCCGCCGCGGGCTGTTCCACGGCAAGTTCCTCGCCAAGACGACGCCGGATGTCATAAACGCTTTTGCCTTCAACAATGCTGTCCGGACGGCAGAAATATATGAATTCAAATACACAAAAGGTTTGTTCCACCGATGCAAAGGGAAGCTCTTGTGAAATCCTGCCGTTTTCTATCTTGATAATCTCGCCCGGTCTCAGTTCCCGTAAGAGTTGCGCGCCGATTATATCCAGGGCGCATGATTCCGAGGCAAAGATGGTGGCTCCATCCAGCGTTCCAAAACATAAAGGGCGGAATCCCTTTGGTTCCCGCATGGCATAAAGGACGTCATCGTGCAAAAGGACAATGGAATATGCCCCCTTGAGTCGTATCAGCGAGGAATAAAGCGCCTCCTCAAAATCATTGGATGTTGAATGGGCTATGAGGTGCAAAAGCATCTCGCTATCAGTTGTGGTCTGAAATATAGCGCCGCGCCTCTCCAGCTCCTCCTTCAACTGCACAGCGTTGGTGAGGTTCCCATTGTGCGCAATGGCAAGATTACCGCCCTTATATTTAACAATGATGGGCTGGGCGTTTTTATTAACCACTGAGCCGGTTGTGGAGTAACGCACATGCCCGATGGCGATGTTGCCGGTGAGGCGTTGCAGGGTCTCACGATTGAAAACATCGGATACAAATCCCGGTCCAATCTGGGTGTGCATGTGAATGCCATCGGTGGTGACAATCCCCGCGCTCTCCTGTCCCCTGTGCTGCAATGCATACAGCCCCAGATATGTGAGATTAGCCGCCTCCGGATGCCCCGCCACAGCCATAATGCCACATGCCTCATGCGGAATCTCATGAAATGAGTAATTCATATCTGACTCACAAAGAGAAAGATTCATAAGCCTTAATCAATTCCGAAACGGAAACAGAAAAAACATCTTTCACACTTAAACAAGCGCCGCCAACCTGTCCAATCTTTTGCGCCGGAACGTCGGCTTGCCTGGCGCCTGATAAAATTCCCTTCTCATACTCCGGCGCACAGGTGATGACAATACGTGTCGGCTCCTCGGAAAAAAGTTCGATTGCCGGCGTCACGCCGCGTGGAAGTGTAATCTCCGCACCATGCGTGGAAGATGATATCGCGCACTCCGCCAGCGCCACTGCCAGTCCACCCTCGCTCACATCCTGGGCGCTCCTGACCCATCCCCGTCGGATGATGTTCAGTAAAAATTCCTGAAGCCTTTTTTCCGCTGCGAGATGAAGCAAGGGGCATGGACCTATAATCTTTTTTTGCAGGGCATAATAATACTGGCTTCCTCCGAGTGTGGTTGCATATTTGCCAAGGAGAATCACAACATCACCGTCATTCTTAAATCCCGTTGTTGTAATATGGTCGGGGTCTTCGATGATGCCAAGCATCCCGATTACAGGGGTGGGGAAGACCGCCTCTCCACAATTTTCATTATAGAAGCTGACATTGCCGCCTGTCACCGGTGTATTGAGCGCCCGGCAGGCGTCACCAATCCCAAGCACTGCCTGTTCAAACTGATAATAAATATCCGGTTTTGTGGGATTGCCAAAGTTCAGGCAGTTTGTAATGGCAAGCGGTTGCGCACCTGCGCAGACAACGTTCCGAGCCGCCTCTGCCACTGCCATTGCCCCTCCCACCCGCGGTGAAAGATAGACCATCAGCCCGTTACAATCGGTTGAAAGGGCTATATGTTTGTTTGTTCCCTTGATACGCAGAACCGCCGCGGAGGCTCCCGGTCTCACAACAGTGTTCAGCTGAACCATGTGGTCATACTGTTCATAAATCCAGCGTTTGCTTCCGATGGTTGGTGTGGCAAGCAGGTCAAGGAGAATTTGAGCGCAGTCGGTGGAGGCAAAAAATGTCTCGGGGATAAACCGCTCAATTGAATTCAGGTAGTCCGGTCGTCTTGAGAGCGGGGCGTATTCCGGCGCCTCGGTTGAAATCTGGGAGGCTGGAATTTCAGCCACAACACGTCCTTTGTGATGAACACGCATCACCCCATCCGTTGTCACCTTTCCCAGGATGCTCCAGGGGAGGTCCCATTTTTCAAGGATACTTCGAGCCGCCTCCAACATTGCCTTCGGCACAATTGCAAGCATGCGTTCCTGGGATTCGGAGAGCATGATTTCGTAAGCGGTGAGATTATCCGAGCGCTGGGGAACCTTATCAAGGTCAATTTCCACGCCACAGCCGCCGCGTCCAGCCATTTCGCAAGATGAACAGGTGAGTCCGGCGGCGCCCATGTCTTGAATAGCCTCCACAACATGCCCTTTGATAAGTTCAAGCGTCGCCTCAAGAATCTTTTTGCCCATGAAAGGGTCGCCCACCTGGACGGCAGGTCGGCGCTCATCTGATTTGTCGCTCAATTCCTCAGAGGCAAATGTTGCGCCGTGAATACCATCGCGTCCCGTGAGATTGCCGTAATAAACAACCAGACTGCCCGGCGTCCGGGCACACGCAAGGGTCAGGTCTTCCTTCCTCATCAAACCCACGCACATGACATTTACCAGCGGATTCCCGTTGTACTTATCCGCAAAATAGACGTCTCCCGCCACGGTGGGAACGCCCACACAGTTGCCGTAATCTGCAATGCCTGAGATGACACCGGTGATGATATAGCGGTTGTGCGGGATTTCAGGGTCGCCAAATCGCAGTGGGTCAAGAAGGGCGATGGGGCGCGCGCCCATGGTGAAGATATCGCGCAGGATGCCTCCGATGCCTGTTGCCGCACCCTGATAAGGCTCCACAGCGGAGGGATGATTGTGGGACTCAATCTTGAAGCAGATGGCATATCCATCGCCGATATCCACAACGCCGGCATTTTCACCGGGTCCCTGAATCACGCATTCGCCCGTGGTGGGCAAGGTGCGCAGCATCTTTTTGGAATTCTTGTAAGAGCAGTGCTCACTCCACATGACGGAAAAGATGCCGAGCTCTGTAAAGGTCGGTTCGCGCCCCAGAATCTTCAGTAATTTCTCATACTCCTCCGTAGAGATTCCGTGGCTTGTTACAAGTTCGGATGTAATGCGCGGTTCTTTCATTTTAATTCTGAATGATTGACTGAAATATCAAAAGTCCATCTTTGTCACCGAGGACATCCTCACTGCATCGCTCCGGATGCGGCATCATACCCAGCACGTTTCCCGCCTCATTTATGATTCCGGCAATATTATCCAGAGAACCGTTGGGATTGGATTCGGTCGTTACCGCTCCCTCTTTGTCGCAATAGCGAAACACAATCTGCCTATTATCCTGCAGACGATTCAAGCCATCCTCGTGAATGAAATAGTTTCCCTCGCCATGGGCAATGGGAATGCTCACCACCTCTTTTTTAAACCGGCTGAAAGGCGTTTTTGAATTTTCCACCTTCAGATAAACCGTTTTACAGATGAAACGCAGCGAGCGGTTGCGTATCATTGCGCCGGGGAGAAGCCCCGCCTCGCACAAAATCTGGAAACCGTTGCATATCCCGATAACAGGGCGTCCGGCACGGGCATATTCCGCCACGGAGTCCATAATAGGGGAGAAGCGCGCAATTGCGCCCGTTCGCAGATAATCCCCGTAGGAAAATCCACCCGGTAAAACAAGACACTCACACCCCTGAAGACCCCTCTCTTTGTGCCATAGTTCCACCACCTCCTGACCCAGAACCGTTCTCAACACATGGATGCAGTCCTGGTCACAGTTGGAACCGGGAAATATGACCACACCGAATTTCACATTCCTCCTCCGTTCCCGCTTGAATTTGCGGACTCAATGGTGAATGTGAAGTCCTCAATCACGGGGTTGGAAAGGAGTTTTGTGCATATCCCCCTGACAAGCGTCTCGGCGGCAGAGCGCTCCATGTCCGTAAGCTCAATCACAAAATATTTTCCCACATGCACACTCGCAATTCCCTTGAATGTAAGGGATTCAAGGGCGCTCTTGACCGCCATCCCCTGCGGGTCATAGACATCCTTTTTCAACCTGACGTATATCTTCGCAATTAACATTCAGGGTCCTTTCCTGTTATTATCTTGCACGCCTGCAGGTAACGTTCGGATACCCCACTGATGATTTCTGGAGGAAGATGAGGCGCTGGAGGCATTTTATCCCAATGGGTGGACTCTAAATAATCCCTGACAAACTGCTTGTCAAAACTCTCGGATGTTACACCGGGGAGATAAGTCTCCGCCACATAAAGACGTGATGAATCGGGGGTCAGGCATTCATCAATCAGGATGATTTTATCCATCAATCTCCCGAATTCAAATTTTGTATCCACGAGGACTACACCCCTGGCGAGAAGTCGCGCATGGGCGAACTGATAAATCTCAATGGACTTTTCTCTCATAAAATTCGCCACGTCTTCGCCCACGAGCCGGCGCATCTCTTCAAAGGTGATATTTTCATCGTGACCCGATTTTGCCTTTGTGGCTGGCGTGAACAAAACATCCGGCAACTTATCCTTTTCCTTCAGACCAGAGGGAATCTCAATCCCGCAAACGCTTCCTTTCTCCTTATATTCCTTCCATGCGGAGCCGTGAAGATATCCCCGAACCACACATTCCACCGGCATCGGCTCTGCCCTGTGAACCAGCATGGAACGCCCTGCAAGTTCCCGGATATACGGCTTTGCCTCCCTGCCGAAATCTCCGGGAGCGAATGAAACAATATGGGTTGGGATGATGGAGGAGACCTGTTCAAACCAGAAACGAGAAATCTGGGTCAGAACAGTCCCCTTGCAGGGGATAGGGTCGGGAAAAATACAGTCAAAGGCGGACAGGCGGTCAGTGGTGAAGATGAGCAGGTGCTCACCGAGGTCATAAATGTCCCGCACCTTCCCGCGTCTCAGGAGCCTCATCCCCGCAAAGTTGGATTCATAAATTGGTTTCATAGTGTCCCTGTAACATGGCGCATGATAACTATATGAATCACTCCCACTCTATGGTGCTTGGCGGCTTGCTGCTGATATCATAAACCACACGGTTGATGCCCCTTACCTCATTGATAATCCGGTTGGAAATACGGGCAAGGAGTTTTTCAGGGAGATGAACCCAGTCAGCCGTCATGCCGTCCACACTTCTCACCGCACGAATTGCAATCACATGGTCATAGGTGCGTTCATCCCCCATGACGCCGACGGACTGAATGGGCAGGAGGACGCAGAATGACTGCCAGATTTTCTTATACAGGCGCGCCTCCTTTATTTCTTCCATGAGTATGGCATCCGCCTTGCGGAGGATGGCAAGCCGCTCCGCCGTCACCTCTCCAATGACCCTCACCGCCAGACCGGGTCCCGGAAAGGGTTGCCGCCAAAGAATCTCATCCGGGATGCCCAGTTCGCGCCCCACAAGCCGCACCTCATCCTTGAAGAGCTCCTTCAACGGCTCCACAAGGCGCCCCTCAGCCCCCAGTTTGAGTATCTCCTTCACGCGGTTGTGATGAGTCTTGATGGTGGCGGAAGGACCCCGCACCGAAATACTCTCAATTACATCCGGATAGAGCGTCCCCTGGGCTAAAAAATCCATATCTCCAAGCTCACGAAGAAAAACCTCCACAAAGTCCCTCCCGATGATGCGCCTCTTTTCCTCTGGTTCAATAACGCCCCGCAATCCGCTTAAAAATCCTTTTGAGGCGTCAATGAAGCGCACAGGCACCCGCAGCCTTCTGAAACGCTCCAGAACCGTTTGTGCCTCATTCTCGCGGAGGAGACCGTTATCCACAAAAACACACTTCAGGCGATTTCCAATTGCCCTGTGCAGAAGGGCGGCGAGAACAGTGGAATCCACACCTCCGCTGACAGCGCACAAAACGCCCCTGCCATCAGTCTGTTTTTGTAAATCCTCAATCGTGCGCTCTATGAAATCCTTCATTCGCCATGAGCGTCTCTCTCCGCATATCCTGGTGGCAAAATTTTTGAGAATTGTCCGACCGTATTTCGTATGATGAACCTCAGGATGAAACTGGAGTCCAAAGAGGGGGCGAGAGCGGTGACGGATGGCAATGGCGGGACAATCGGGCGAAGTGGCAACACGTTTGAACCCCTTCGGCAAATTCAGGACGCTATCCCCGTGGCTCATCCACACATCCGAATGTTCAGGAACTCCCGTGAAAAGTGCATCATCATGGCAAACCCGCATCTCCACCCGACCATATTCCCTGATATCGCCACGTGCGACTCTTCCCCCCAGAAGATGAGTCATCAGTTGCATCCCGTAACAGATGCCAAGGATGGGAATCCCAAGGTTAAAGAGGGCGCGCGGGACCGACGGCGCGCCTTTTTCAACTACAGATGCCGGACCGCCGGAGAGGATAAGACCTGTCGGTTTTCTTAACCGAATCTTATCTACGGAGATGTTGAAAGGGACAATTTCCGCATAAACATTCAGACTGCGCACTTTACGTGCGATTAGCTGGGTGTATTGAGAGCCAAAGTCAAGGACCAGAATCATAACTCATATTCTTGGGAAGTTTTATAGTTTGGAATTCTATTCAAGAAATCGAAGATTTATAAAGAAGGTTTCCCCATCATGCAGTCAAGTAAAATTTACTCCCAAAATACAACAATTTGAATGTAAGGATGAATTAATTGTCTATATATTGTATGTGAGAATAGCGTGGTAAAAATGCGCCCTTTCCTGAAAAAAGGTGTCGTTATGATAAAAATCCGCAAATCATGTAAGATTTGCGGACTTTACTTCTGGTCACAGTTATTAAACGCAGTGCGAACCTATTTTGAACAAAATCCTGACGCTGACTGACCTGTGCGTCGCCTTCGGCAACGCACACCCACCCATCACCCAAAACGGGCGGGCGGCGGGGTAGTAACTCATTTTGCGTTTGTGTCTGTTTCCCAGAGAGCAAAGCAATTATTTTCAGTATCAATACAGACAGCAAAATATCCTACTTTGGATACAGCCATCTTGGAGACCACTACTTTACCACCAAGTTTTTCAACTTTGGCAGCATACTCATCTATTGAAGGGACATCAATGTAGATGGTGATAGGCTGCTGCGGAGATTGTCTCTTCATCATTCCACCGTCAACTCCCTTTTCACCGCTTGGAGTAGTGGTAGTAATCATCCAGTATTCCATTGAGCCGGGATACTTCTCAACCTTCCAGCCAAAAAGATCAGAGTAGAATTTCCTTGATCGCTCAATGTCATCTGTCGGGATTTCAAAATGAACTATTGTTGGCATATTTTAATTACCTCCTTTCAATTTTTTAATTTTATATTCGACCTTTTTGATTTTTTCTCTCCTCTTTATTAAAGTTTTAGCAACTAATGAACCTAATATCTTTGCCTGTTCCAAATTCTTTGGATTCTTTATGCCACCCTTTGCATCTACAGACAGAACTTTATTGTTTATCCTTGGCTGATAGAATCTGAGTAACCAAGCATATTTTCTTAAGGGATTTAGAACCCAATTAGTAGAATTATCAAACGATGTCCCAATAATACTAAACGGTTTACCAGATAATGGCCAAACAAATTTCTTATCAACCTCACTTGAGGAATATACAATCATCATCAGTCTTTCAATTAAGGCAGTAAATTTTGAAGGAATTGGAGTATAAAGAGGAACACAAACAATTATACCGTCAGCTTCAACCATCTTTTGAAACACCACCTCAAAGTCATCATCTTCAATTATACATTTATGAGGTTTTTCAGCACAGCCATAATATTTGACCTTTTCTATTCCAGAATAGCAAGCCTTACACGGTTTTATCTCAAGGTCAGCCAACTGTAACATTTCGGTTTCAATGCTTTTGCCTTCTTCTTTTACACCTTCAAAAGCGGCTTTGAGTAGATGATATGAGTTGCCATCTTTCCTCTGCGAGCCATTTATGCCTAATATTCTCATTGTTCTTTTTTCCATAATCATGAACTGTCTCCACCTTTTAATATTTTTCTCTTTTATCCGTTGTTATACGCTGTTCGGCTCATCTTTATAATTTCTCAACTATACTGTTCTTGTTGTCAAATGGCTATTTTGCTTTGGTCTTGGGGAAAGCCAGTTTTCAGGCAGAGCGGTTTCTTATTTTTTCTTGGTCGGGGCGACTGGATTTGAACCAGCGACCCTCTGCTCCCAAAGCAGATGCGCTACCAGGCTGCGCTACGCCCCGACTTTATTCTTTTTTTCTCAAATGAAAAACAAAGCTAAATATTTCTTATACCCCGGTATTGTCAATGACTTTCTCAATTATAGGTATCAGATGTCTCGCCGCATTCGCCCTGTGACTGATGTGGTTTTTTTCATCAAGCGCCAGCTCTGCCATTGTTTTCCCCAGTTCTGGAAGATGAAACACCGGGTCATAGCCAAATCCATTTGTCCCGCGTGGTTCTGAAGCAATTATACCGTTACAGTAACCGGTTCTCACGACCATATTGCCTTCCGGGTCGGATAGCGACATGGCACAGACAAAACGGGCGGTGCGTTTTAACGGTGGAATGCCCTCAAGCTCTCTCAAGAGTCGCGCTATCCTTTCTGGATTTGTTTTTGCATACCTGGCAGAGAGGATGCCCGGTCGTCCTCCCAGAGCCTCCACTTCCAATCCTGAATCATCCGCAAGGCACCACCGCTTCAATGCCAGTGAGGAATGGAGCGCCTTGGCGGTGGCATTTTCCTCAAAGGTCTGTCCATCCTCAGGTGGTTGAGGAAATGAGGGAAAATCATCAAGGGATTTCAAGGAAAGAAAAAGCGCCCGTAAAAGGTCCTGCAGTTCAATTATTTTATGGCGGTTGCGGGTGCATAGGATTAATTCTCTCACTGTTTTAGTTTCTCCTTTAATCCCTTGAGTTCCTGGTCCATCTTATAGGCTCGTTTCCAGTATTCTTGTGCCTTATCCTTATGTCCGAGTTCCTTATAGATATCGCCGAGGTGGTCATAAAGGACAGCATCCTCAGTGGATGATTTTTCCGCGCGGAGCAAATATTTCAAGGCTGTATCATATTGCCCCTTTTTGAAATAGACCCAGCCGAGGCTATCGACCATATAACCTGCGCCGGGGCGGAGATAAATCGCCTTTTTTATGAGGGTCAGCGCCTCATCTAAGTTTATCCCACGCTCGGCGAACATATATCCGAGGGTATTATAGGCATCGGCATGGTCGGAGCTTAATTGAATCACCATGCGGAAGCATTTTTCCGCCTCATCATAGCGCTCCGCCTCATAATACATTGCCCCCTGATTATACAGGTATTCAGTGTTATCCGGGCTTGCCTTGAGGAGGAGATAGTAAAGCATTTCGGCGCGGTTAAAATTTTTCTGCCCCGTCAGGACTTGCGCCTCAAGAAACATGCCCTGCTCGGAATTTTTGTCAATGTGCTTGAAGGCGTTTTCAAGAACGTGCTTTGCATCTTCATAACGTTTTTCCCTGTTCAGGAGGAGAGTCCAGGATTGATAGATGCCGCTCTTTCCGGGTTCGAGGGATACCGCCTGGCGCAATGCCTCTTCTGCCTTAGCGGTATTATGCTGTTCTGAATACACAGAGGCAAGTGCCTCAAAATATTCCGACTTATTTGTCTCTTTCGGTAATTTTTCATACAGCCCGGTCATCAACTCAGCGGCTTTTTTGTAATCCTTTTTTCTGTTATAAATGGATGCCATGAGGAGATACGCAGAAAGGCTGGAGGGGTCTGCCTCTTTCAGCATCTCAAGATATCTGAGCGCCTCGTCAAATTGACCGAAATCGCAGAAGGTGAGACCTGTCAGTGTCAGGAATTCCTTGTTTTTCTTAAAATGTTCCGTGGCATCGTCGGCGAACTTGACTGCCTCCCGGAGTCGGTCTGTCTCTAAAAGAAGGGTGATAATGATACTTGCATAAGCCTTGGAACTTTTCTTCAACTCATAAGCGCGTTTAAAGGCATCAATAGCCTCCTCATAACGGTCACGCCTGCGATAAAAGTCGCCAAGAAGTATGAGGAGGTCAGGTTGGTCAGGATGTTTTTTTATGAAATTTTTGAGAATCTCTTCACCCTCACGGTCCATTTTGAGTTCCTGATATATGTTGAAGAGGATAATGTAGAGTTTTTCCTCATCAGGTTTGATCGTGATTGCCTTTTTATACAGCTCAAGCGCCTTTTGATAATCCTTCCTGTCAAGGTAAGTGGCGCCAATTTCGGAATAGACCTCCATATTGTCCGGATTCACAGCAATGGCGCTGTCAAAGGCATCTACAACCGCTTTTTTATCTCCCTGAAGTAGAGCGATGTTCCCAAGGGCGACATGTGCCTTATAATATTTTGGGTCGACTCTGAGGATACGTTTATACTGGTTAGTCGCCTCATCATAATGCTCATATCGCATCAACATGTCGGCATAGAACTCAATAAGGGCGGTATTGGAGGTCGCCTTTTCCTCTGCCAGTTGCCGATAGCCGTCCAGTGATTCCCTCTCTATAAATTCTTGCAGCTCCTTGTCCTTCAAGAGCTGCTGGAGTGTCAGCGTGGTGGATGTTACGCCCTTTTCCTGCATTTCCGCAGCCTTTTTATCGCTGAATTTCCTGAGCGCCTGCAGGTGAAGGAAAGACTGGAATGCCTTGTGGACCTCCGTATTGGACGGGTTGGTCAGGATGGCTTCATAATAAACCCTTTGAGCGCCTTCAAAGTTGCGAGCCTCCTGAAAAATCTTTGCGAGGTTGATATAAGAGGAGACAAGATTTGGTCGGTAATGAACCGCCCGTGAGTAATATTCAATGCCCTTATCCACGTCTCCCCGGATGGCGTATGCTGACCCCAGCATCACTAAGGACATGATATCCTTAGGGTTCAGCTTCAGGATTCGCTCATAGACCTCAACGGTTTTATCGAGGTTTCCAAAGCGCTGATAATAAATAGGACCGAGGGATTGGAGGGCTTCGAGGTTGTTCGGTTCAAGGTCAAGAATCTGATTATAGGTTTTTTCAGCCTCTTTATAATTATTTGTCATCTCATAATTTTTTGCAAGGAGCGCCAGGGCGGGGGTGTACTGGGGATTTCCTTTC
>Ga0315291_10002116_pt1 | contig 26196 bp, 29 predicted proteins | sample YL17G12_20_MG_FD_203070 | JGI IMG/M metagenome (GOLD analysis project Ga0315291, IMG submission 203070) | Sediment microbial communities from Yellowstone Lake, YNP, Wyoming, USA - YL17G12_20 | ecosystem: Environmental > Aquatic > Freshwater > Lake > Sediment | place: USA: Wyoming | collected...
TCGCTCCAGGCGCTTGACTTATGTGCTTGTGAGTGTATGGTATTATCAGTAACAAGGAACAGCGACCATGAAGACAATCAAAGTCACTTTCGAGGATGGCAACACCATCATCACGTCTATCAATGGTACGGTGTTCGAAATCCTCAGTTACTACCTCGGACAGCCTTTCAACTTCGGGGATACGCAAGAACACCCAACCGACAAGATCGCAACGGCTATCAAGGTCGATTTTCTGAGGCTCGACTGAGATGGCTGACACACAGGAAAACCCAAAGCCCTGGCACGTTGAAAAGTCTCTCTGGCGCAAAGCCTATGCTTGGGTGCTGTGGAACGTCTGAGCCTGGTTGCTTAACGAAAAGCTATAACCATGAACATCCGAATTGAAAGCTGTTGGTCTGGTGGAAGTCAAGGCTTCTACTTTCGTATCCTTCTGCCAAACGGTGGCAGAGAATGCGTCAAAGGCCAAACTTGGACCCGCAGAGTAGCAACCGAAACCCTCAACCTGCTCGAAAGCGTCTATCATCTTCCCCGTAGACAAATCCACTTTTCTGTTAGCTGACCGCTTGACTTCCAGCATTCAAGTGCTATAATATATGCAGGTAAAGAAAAGGAATACGACGATGAGAAAAGTGGCAACCTTCCAATGGACGGTTACGGTCGAAGTACCCAACGACCTTGACCTCAACAACGAAAAACACATGTCCGAAGCCAGGCACGATGCCTATCTGCAAGTCCAAGAGAACAACAGCGACCTGATCGAGATCGATGACGAAGAGGACATTTGACCATGACAACCAAGCCGCAACTTCTCGCCCTGCTTCCGACCACAACGCTTCACACCGTTTTCAACGTCTGCACCCGTGAAGAACTGCGGAATATCGCCCGCCCCAACGGCATTCGCCGGGGACAGAACAAGAGCGACACTCTTCGCAACCTCACGGACCCGAACGGACGCACCGCTCTGGCGTTGGCAGGGGTAACGGTGAAGATCACCTATCCCGCCCTCTTCAAGGTGCTGTAACCATGTACAGAGTTCTAACCTTCGTAGGCGAAACGTCAAAATGGGCAGCGATGCAACTGCCCCCAACCTTCCCAGGTTTCAAGGAAAAACTGGTTAAGAGATCCGACAGGATGGAACTGTGGAACATGGGGGAAGCGGGTTTTGAGTGTCGCCTATTTCAAGGGCAGTATATCATCGGTGTGAAGCCGATAGGTGTCAGACCCTGAGACCTTGACCCAGCAACCCCAGCCACCCGGCTGGGGTTGCTGCTTTCCCTGAATGACACTGGAATGGTAGCAGACGCCGGGGCAGCTCAGGTCCGCCGCCCCTGGCTATGGCCACTTTATGATTCGAATCATAAAGTGGTATAATGAATGGAGTTTCAGGACGGGGTAAAATCGATTACATCACAGGACAAATCGATTTTCAAAATTTACCTTTTCCTTTTCCGGGGGTGTTCCCTCTTTGACTTGTACCCCTTGCCTTCCTCGTCACCCCCCATGGGGGTATATTTTTTGTAATTTATGAAATAGAAGGTGTCCTCATGATTATTATAGTAAATATAACGTGACAACATTAGGAGAAAATATGACTACAACTACAGGAACGAGATTTGGTCGGTTAACTACAATAAAAGTTATCGGGTTTAAATTTGTTGGGACAAAACGTCAAAAAATAAAAATATGGGAATGTAAATGTGATTGTGGAAACACAAAAAACACAAATGAAAGAAATCTTAAAGACGGAACCACTAAATCCTGTGGTTGCATGAGGTACGAACGTCAAAATTTCGATCTTACTGGCAAAGTTTTTGGAAGACTGAAAGTTGAAAAGCAAGATGTCCCAAAACTAAGAGCAGACGGTCGCCATCGAAGAAAATGGATTTGTAAATGCGATTGTGGAAACACCATTTCTACAATAACAAAGCTTTTAACTTCTGGGAAAACAAATTCTTGTGGAAAATGTCATTATTCAATTAAAGTAGCAAACAAATTTTTTGGCTCGTATATTGAAGCTTCAATGTATCTTAGACTATTAGAAAGTGGAGTTGAATTCGAACACGACAAACCATATTTAAACGCAAAAACAAATATCAGATATGATTTTTATATACCAAGTTTAAATCACTACATAGAAGTAAGTTCTTTTGACAAGACTTTTAACGGATGGCATCAGTATGTAAAAAAAATAAATGATAAAAAGTTATTTGTAGAAAACGTTTTACATGCAAGTTTTGAATTTATAAATAGAAAACACAACTCTGACGATATCTACATTATATCTAAGTTTAAAGGTAAATTTATTCTACGTGGGAAAGAGTATAAAAAGATAAAACTTCAACAAGCAAAACCTGCAAAAATTAAAAAGATAACCTTCAAACGTCTTCCAATGGTTAGAGGAAACAACAGAACTCCCTGGAACCAAGTAAGGTTATCTTTTTCTGATGAAGAATATAAAAGATTATTAAGAATATCTAAGGAATATTCTTCTCACACAAATTACGTTTTCAAGGACGACAAATATATGGTGAAGTATTTTATTTGGTCCTATATGAATCATTTGATAAAAGGATCAAATGTTGCCATCATGTTTAACCTTGCCGAATTTTATGATGAAGACAAAGATGTTAAATATGATAATGTTGTTTCTGTTCTGCTTAACAGTTCTGAAAAAGTAACTTTAGACAAGTTTATGTCTTCGTTATATCCAGATGTACGTCCTGGGTTATTTTTCAAAGGCATGTTTAGATATCATTTTATGAAATGGTAGAAATACGGGTTCCCTAGCGGAATGGTATTTTATACGTTTCATTCATTTGCAGACAATGAACCATTTTTCAAAACTGCCAAGGTTCCAGACCTCCCACCCCATAAAAATTTTTATGTTTTCTGAAAACCGAAGGTTCCCTAGCCCCACCATATACAAAAAAATTCATTGTAGGCAAAGCGAAGCGTTGCTTCTCCTTGACCCCACCCCCATAAAAATTTTCCAAAATCTGAAAAACAGGGGTTACCTTTTCCGTTACTGAATATAAATAGAAGACTGTTTTGCTGGAGATATAAATGGAAGACTACACGTACATAAAATATCAATACATAGTTATTAAATCTATGGCTCCGTTAATTAGAGAAGGAGATTATGATCCTTATTCTCCCGAGCGTACTCCCAAAAAGATTGTGACGAAGGATTTCGAGGTTTTAACCGTTGACGACATTGATTCTGTTGCTATAAGGAAATTGATAAAACGTCGTTTTTCTTCTGACATTTTACAAATTGTAAAGTTTTATTTTCCCAAGGATGTTGTTCATAAGACTTTTTTCTATGTTTCGACCGACGATTGTCATTATGCTTCTGAGGAAGAGTTTGTCAAGGCGTTATATTCAGGGGATTCAAAAAACGAAAAAAGGAAACTTCGTGAACTGGAAAGACAAAAAGAGGATGATGACGATCCAAGAAGTTTGGAAGAGATAATCAGGGACATAAAAGGTTATCATCCGGCTGAAGACGAAATAATTCCTTCATCTGACAGGAATGCTTTCCCAAGGGATGATGATTACGAATATGAGGATGAATTAAAGCAAGTAAGGCTAGAGAGGCTTGACAACGAGTTATCTGTTAGGAGGACTTTCATTGTTTTAAGAAAGAGATTGATGAAATTGTTAAAGAAATACAGAGCGACCAAATACGGGAACGATCCTTCCTACAGCAAATCTGAGCTTCCTGGTATGGAAGATTCCATAAGACGTTTAGTTGAAGAACTAAAACCTATTAAGAGCAAACTAAACTGGTACAATCGTTCAAAAACGGAAGAATCTCTTACTCCTGACGTGATAACTGATTTTGAGCAACAGGAATTTGAGGCATGAACTGGTATTTCAAATTTATTTCTTCTGCCGCTGAGATACATCCTTACAATTACGAAAATTGGGACGAGTACCAGGAATCTATCGGCATGGAACCGATAGACCCCGAAATAGTTGGAACTGAAGCCGAAAGATCTTTCAGTGAGTCGAAGATCAACTTGGATCGAAACAAGGATATAAGTCGAGTTGTCATGTTGGATGGTAAAGTTATCGGTTCTATAGCAAGTGGTTGGAGTGTTTACGACAAAGTGGCAAAATTTGCTTTCGACATGGCGATAAAACCTGAATACAGAGGAAATGTCAGTCTTCTATTCAGGATGATAAAAGAAGGGATAAAAATGTTCAGGCAGGACGCTGGGGATTACGAAGAGATGGGGAATTATGTAGAAATGGTTGTATGGGTAGTGAATAGGAGACTGATAAAAGTACTAGAAAGATTTGGGTTCGAAGTAGACGAAGATTATGGAGATGGCGGGGCGCACATGTCATATAGACCTTAAGTAGGGATTTGTTTTTGCGATGATAGTACACTCAATTCAGAACAAATATATTAAAGAAAGGGGCGCTTTTGAAGCTGACTCTCTTTCTTTCGGGAACATATTCGGTGCCGCCGATTTCAGGAAAGTGATTCCTTTAGGGAACCCGGCATTGTTGAACATAACAGATCTGTTGTCTTCTGGAAAAACGAAAAGTGGAAGTAAATACAAGGTTAACATAGAAGACAGCACTGCGACGAAGGAAGGCGACAAGAGACTATACAATGCTGGCAGAGTAATAGGAAAGGAATTAGGCAAAGAATATTTGGATGAATGGTCTCGTCAGGCTGACAGAAAAGATTTTGGTTCCGGTCTTTCGATTATTATAAGCAGGCATCCCATTGATATAATGAGGATGAGTGATCATGATGGGATACGATCATGTCATTCTCCGAATCGTGAATATTTTCAATGTGCTATAGAGGAGTCGAAGAATGGTGGGGCTGTGGCATACATTGTAAGCTCTTCCGATCTTGAGAATATTGATTTACAAGCGCAGGACATATTTGAAGATAACGATAGAGATATTAGGGGAATAGTTCCATTTTCCAGGATGAGATTGAACAAGTATTCGTCTACGGAATCGGAGTTTGGTGAAGAGATACTAGTTCCAGTAAACAAATCTTATGGAAGAGGGATTTCAGGTTTTTACGAGTCGGTAAAGAACTGGGCTAAAGGCAATCAGCCGAGATTGACGGTGAATACAATAGATGAGCATTTCAACAACTTAGCCAGGTATGGTGGTTCGTATTCCGACTACAACGACGGTGATATTTTCAACGAATTTTTCGACACGGAGAATTTCAAGGGGAATGCGATTTACGAAGGTGAAGTTGAGGGCAGTCATCTAGTTGACATTTGGAATGAAGAGATACAAGGTTTTTGGGAAGAAGAGACTAATAGTCTTGAACATACGCATGTCTGGGCAGAAGCGGTCATATCTGACAATATAGTTTACATAAGTAGTGCGTTCAATTTGGAATTTTCTTTTGAAGACTTTGACAGTGTTGTTTTTAATAAGACAAGCCATCATGACAAACTAAAAGTTTTCGATAAAATTCTCGACGAGTTAGGGAGTATCAATGAAATTGAGGATGTTAGTAACGGAATCATCAGGGTTGATTTCGATAGGAATCCTGAGAATCCAGACGAATTGCGTGATGAAATTCGGCAATTCGCATGGTTTGAGAAGTCAAAATATAAAGAGGCGAAAGCTGGTATTTACGATTGGTTGGTTGGGATAGGAGCTATAGAAGAGACGGAATTGCATGAGAAGATAACGGAAAAGCGTCTTGAATTCGCCAATATGAGAATCTATTCGGACGGAGAAGGCGTTTATGAAGTTTCTTTTGAGATAGCTATTCCCAAGATACCGGACGAATTGCTTTTAGTTCAAGGTGTGAAAGACGATATCAAAACTGAATTACAGAAGAAGATTTGGGACAAGTTGAGTAAGGCATACTATGTTTATACAAGTCAGCTTTCGTTTATTGAGGGTGAAGATTTGTCGATTTCCGTTCAATTTCCGCAATTGGACATCCTGGTTTACAATAGTAATAAGACAGACATATTGATTTCCTGGATTTTTGAAGTTCACGAGTTTACGGTAAGGAATCAGAAAGTTCTGATGAATTTCTTCAAGTTTTTGGACAAGAATTTTGCAAGTTTATCTGATTCGATTTACAAGGAGATGACAGTGGCGATTGACGAGATATTAAAAGTTATCAAGGGTCCATATTACGGGAAGAATTGGTATGATAGGTCAAGGGTAATGGAAGAGAGGATTAAAGCTGATCAAGCTGATAGGCAGCAAGCCTTGGATGACAAAGGGACTGTGATTCCGGTTAACTAGAATTTTCGTGGTATAATTGACTTCAGCAAACTCGCTTGAAAAGTTACAGTTTAGTGTTATAGTGTTAAGAAACAAGGAGAAGATCTATGTCATACTACAGTGTAAACAGGGACGATAACGATTTTTGGAAGGTTCACCTTTGCAGTATGATTACAAGAATGGTTGGTTAGGTTGTAACTGTATTGAAGTCGAATAAGTTGGTTCGGTTGTAGGTTGTCAGAGGGTTTTCTGAAAAAGTTGTAGAATTCAAAAAGAAAAGATTAAAGATTGGAGGAAATTCTAATGAACAAATCAACTGTTGTTGAAGTGTTGTTGGCGGTAGTTGTTGTGCTTTTCGTTTTTGTAAGTTTCATTTTTTACAACGATATCAGGAAATTGAAGACAAATGTTAACGGTTTGTCTGAGACTATGAAGACGGAAATAAATTCGTTAAGAGTTGGTTTACAGGCTTCTATTCACAATCATGATGACATCAAATATCTTATTCAGAAAATAAGAGAAGATACAGAGAGTTACAAATCTGAATTCAGGAACGCTTTTTCTATTCATGAATCTAATACTAATGAGTTAGTCATGATTCAGAATCTTGAGTCAGAGATAACGTTATTAAAGTTTGAGACGGCTTCTTTGTTAGCGACAATAAATTCTCTTAATAATAAGACGAAGAAAGAGAATGTAGAGTTAATTGTTTTAGCGGAAAGGATGAAGGTTGAAATTGCCAACTTAGAAGTAAAACTTAAAGAGGAAAATCAAAGAATCGGTGTTGTCTCTTGCAAAGCAAAGGGGGCTCACGAGAGAATAGACGGTGTTGTCGAAGATGTTGTGGCATTGTCTGTGAATACGGCCATTGCAGTTAACGGAGTAAAGGATGGTGTAGAAAGGTTAGATGCTGAGAACAGATTAGTTCACGAGAATTATGACTGGGATCTTGACAGGATGAGAGTAAAAGAATACAATGCAACTCATCCTTTGGCTCAGATAATAGAGGGGGATGGCCGTAGTTGTTTTGTCAGGTTCTTTGATGAACTTTTTATGAATGGAGGGTACATGTCTTATGATAGTATTAAAGAGACTGAAAAGAAACCTAAAATTCATAGTAAGTTATACAACAAGATGTTTATAGAATGCAGGTCTTCTGATAAAAATCCTGCGCCTCCTTATGAGTGGAGGTTTGGCGACTGAGCAATTCAGAACGATGGTTTTTTATCAATGTAAAACCTGGGTTTGCTCTGCAAACGCAGGCTGTCGCCGCCTGAGTCCTAGAACCACACGACTTTAATTATTTTCTAAAAATTCGATTTTCTTTCCTTCTATATTTTCAATCTTATGACGTACTCCACGCGCTAAAGCATCGTGGTTTCTTTTCCTTGACAGCTTCGATCTTTAGGAATCTTCCTAAAGATCTTGCAGGGTAAGTTAGGATAATATTTCACTCCTGACGGGAGCGTCATTCTCCCTATTACGTCCAACCACTTGGCGTGGTCGGACGATACTTCCAAACTATATATGTTCATAGATCCAATTCCATCACGGTCATAAATATAACCACACTTTTGACATTTGAATGTTCTTGTCTTTGGTGAATATTTATGGACATGCCCGCATTTCGGGCATGTCTTGGATGTACGTCTTTCAGAGATCACTTTAGTGATTCTCCCCGTACTTTGAAATTTGTAACAAACGTAATCTTTTAGTTTTTGTTCTGGGTTCTGTGTAATTTTCTGATTGTTGGATTTTCCTAGATTTGTATCTTTATGAATAGTCGAACAGTCGCCAATGACAATTGTTCCAATGTCATTGGCGATGGCATCGTTGACAATCATTCTGGAATATTTGTGAAGGATGTCCTTTTCTTTGTTCTTGATTTTCTTGACATTTTTTCTAAAAGCTCTTTTCAAGTATTTACGCCTTCTTGATTCTTTTCCAGTGTTAGAATATTTCGACTGAGTTTCAGATTGAAGTTTATTTCTTAGCTTTCCTAAAGATAAGAAAGTTTTTCCTGAATAAGTTGTACATTTTTCTCCGTCAAACGTAGTGGCGATACGTTTGACTCCAAGATCTATTGACATTGTTCCGTTTTCAACTTTCTGATCAATTTGGTTTTCTGGAAAATCAATTACAAAATTGATTTTCCATCCAGTATATTGATCGAAAATTATAGATACAAAATGAGGAGTTGGAAGATCAATTTTCCATTTTATTTTCAGAGGTTCATTAGGTTTTTTAGTTGACAAGAGAAGATAATTTTCTTTTCTCCTGATGGCTTCATTCTTAAAATAGATAGGTTTCAAGAATCTTTCTTTATGAGGAGGTTCGGGTTTCCCGGAAAAATTCGAAGAGTCGATTTTGAAAGATTTCAAGGCGTAAGAATACGCTTTGAAATCTTTGCAAAATTGTTGATATGAAGCTTGTCTGGATTGAGCGATAAGGTAATTAGTTTCGAAGTCATGATCGACAGATTTTCCAATTTCTTTGAATTCGACTTGATTTTTATGTTGACGAATAGATTCGTTATATATTCGAGCCGATTCTTTCTACATTTCAAATATGAGGTCATTAGGCTTAATAGATTGTGAGTAAGTCAAATTCATCGAAAAGTTCTCATTTGCTACATTATTATACCACAAAATTTTTAGGACTCCTTCTTTTTGGCTAAAAATTTTCACTTCATGCTTGAAAGTGAAAATTGTTCACCTATAATTAGGTAGTTGCCTGAAGGACAACGGCCCTCTTTGCGACTTTTTAGTAGGTTTTGGCGAAGAGTTGTAGAATCTATAGTTTGTAGTTTATATTTTCAAGAGAAACTTAGTGAATTGGTATAAAAAATCACAATTTGATCAGTCGATTCCATTCTACAACGATGGGTTGAACATCTCATTGTTTCAATACATATCACCACGTAAAAAACCGAATTTAACTCCTGAAGAAAAGCGAATACGTGAGATGGCGTATAAGATAAAAGAGGTTGGAGAAACGGAAGCCATAGAGTATGCAGCAAAGTTAATGTCTAATTATGTTTCACGTGGTTCTATTTTAATTCCGGTTCCTTCTTCTTCTGGAAGTTCGGGGAGTAATTATAATCTTGCAAACTTGATTTCTGGATTTACAGATTCTACCGTTATAGACGCACTTGGAAGGAGAGAAAAGGTTCTTCCTTTACATGAAATGAGAAAAGTTCGTGGATTAGAACATGAAAGGACGATAGAGGAGCATAAAATGAATTTAAACTTTACTCCTTCCGATATGTTCTCCAACAAAAAGGTTTATTTGATTGACAATGTTATGACTAGTGGAAGTACGTTGAATGCAGCACGGTCAACTTTAAAGTTACCTGAAGCTATTGGTTTGACATTTGCAAAATCTGGAGCATGAGATGAACTGGTACAGAAAAGCTCAGGACAAAGAAAGTATAAACAAAGAGATTGATTCTCTTGTGAAATCTTTAGAGGCTCAATATCCAGGTTTGGAGTTATGGGTTTATTTTGCCAGCGGGAATTTCATTGAACTTGGTCAGATAAGACTTCCTCCCGAGATGCAAGACAAAGGTATAGGTCACAAAGTTGTCAAAGCTATACAGGAATTTGCTCAGAGACTTGGAGTTCCGGTTGTTTTAAGACCCGAAGCTGATCCTGGCAAGAAGAAGAAACTGTTTGATTTCTACAAGGAGCTTGGTTTTGTTCATAACAAAGGGAGGAACAGGGATTACAGATTATCGACTCCATTTGCTCCGACGATGCATTGGAAACCAGAAGGAAAAGTTCCATGAACTGGTATAAAACATCACAAGAATTAGATAAACCATCTTTCCCAGAAATTTTAGACAGAGATCAGATGATTGATTTTATTGTCGATAGTGGTCTTCGTGATTGTAATGGAGAGTTATGCTATGAGGACGCAAAAGAGATTTCTGGCTATGTAGATGAATGGAGGCTGACGAAAATTCCTTTGGACAGTTTTAATTGGTCAGCAGATCCTGGTTACAGGAATAAGTCTAAGAATTTTCCTCCGATTGTCATTTTTGTTGATGGGGAGTATGAGGTATTGGACGGGAAGCATAGGATAGGTATGGCGAAGGAATTGGGACAGAAGACGATGTGGGTTTATCTTGGGAGCGTACAGGTTTGATGAACTGGTACAAACAATCTCAATCTGAGATAGATCTTGGCGATGAAGAGCCAGAATGGTCTTATCCTGGAGCTGAACATGATTATAACCCATATTGGAGTTACGTTTATGATAAAAAGGTTGAACAAAAAGTTAAAGATTTTGTGGAAGGATATGTAAATGAACTGAAAAGAGATTTATTTCCACAAGTTGGGTTTTTAGAAGATATGAAGGTTGCGTTTGTAAAACTTCCTAGAAACGCAATTGCCATGTACATAGATGGAACGGAACCTTACATTGTAATAGCAATAGATATATCAAGAATCAAAAGAATTGTTAAAAAAATGAATGACTTAAACTACCTGGAAGATCATATAAAAGTTACGATTGTTCATGAATTGGCTCATGCTATACAACAGGGTGTTGACATAGAATATAATGAAAAAGAGGCTGAAAGTTTTGCAAGGACGTATGTTGATTATGGCGATATAGATAGATTTTGGGATGAAAGGGAACCCAGGAATGAACTGGTATAAACAGTCAATGGTTAAGATTTCATACGGAGGCCAAGCCTTTGATCTTAACAACTATTTGGACAATTACAAGCGTAACGAGTTTCTGACGTATAAAGACTTATACGATGACGTTCAATTAGAATCAGATAACTTGTTGAAAGAGCGTCTGGCAAAACAACTGATATGGTTTGAAGATTCTATTTCTCCAGCATCTTACAAATCAGATCTTACAGTCGAAGAATGTTGGTCAGAAGATTTATCAAATGGTATAGACTATCTTTCCCAAATAGAAGAGTGGCTTATAAGTAGAGGTGAAGAGCCAACCGATCCTACAATCCTTTCTCAATTTGACAAAACAACTCCAAATTGTATCTATAAGTATTTCATGAAACTTAGTTTTAATACATTAACAGACGATGAATATGATTTCCATTGGGGTCCATACAAATGGTATCCTGAAAATGTAGGAGAATGGAGTCGTTGCAGAGAGATTGCTGTTGGTAATGAAAGATATCCGATTGCAATTTTGTACAACGGTCAGGTAATTGATGGTGCTCACAGATTAGCGGTAGCAATTTTCGAACATAAATCGTCATATCCTTGTATTATAGGAGTTCCATCTTATCTGATGGATGAAATAGTACGACCTACTGGAGAAAACGAGGAATGAACTGGTATAGAAAATCAATGGCGTTAGAGCCTGGGACTTACAAGACGGACCCAAATCCCCATCGTCAGCAACGTCACCAGGAAAAACTGAAGACTCCTATGGGACTGATTTATCAGAAACAAAACCCTGATCAGATTGACTCAGATTATGGAGGAGTTCATCTTACAGATTCCATTGAAATGGCTGGAGTTTATGCAAACAATAAATCGACCATTGACGATCCGCCTGTGATCATCGAGTTGTATAAAGAGGGACTTCAAGGAATTCCAGACATCGACGCAAAGTCTGAATCTGTGACTTTCAGCGATTTTATGATGGAAAACAAGGTTGCGTTTGAGTCTGTTGTTAACGACGATACGTTGACTTCTCAGGAAAAAGTAGAAGATATAGTTGAAATGCTTGAACAATGTATTGATTTTAGTGACGGATCAGAAGTTGAAGATCCTGTTGATTCTATTTCAGCACAATCCGTAAACACTACAGAAAGAGCGCTGCTATATTATTTACAATCGTTCTCCGATCCGGATCAAAGTCTTTTGGCGCTTCATTCTTTGATAAACGGGGAGATTCCAGACAAGATTTTAATTTTTCTAGTAAATCAGTTCCGTGTAATGTCTCCGATAGGAAGCGAGAAAGTTCATTCTATCTACAAAATGGAAAGAGTGAATTTGGAAGAATTCAGAGACTGGGAGCATCTTAACATGATGGATGAAGAAGAATTGGAAGACGCAGGTATAACAAAAGTTGGAGATCAGTTCTTGGATGATGAAGGTCGCCACTTTGTCGGTTACGAAGATACAGATTATGGTCATTGGCTGGTTACTGAGTTAATATATCAAGATCCAACACAAAACGTTTCTTCTGATTACACTTACCATGGGACGACATTATCAAGAGCTAAATCGGCATATCCGGAGTTACTTCCATGAACTGGTATAAACAATCAATCAGGATGAAAGAGTTCACGGTTCAGAAAGCTCTTGATATTTTAGGTCTTAAACCTGGAGCCACTGAAGAAGAGATCAAATCTGCTAGGAATCGTCTTGCAAAACAATATCATTCTGATATAAGCGCCGGGTCCCAGGAAAAGATGTCAGAAATTAATATAGCTTTTGAGTTTCTTGAAAGCAAAAATTTTCAGACATCTTCCGCAAAAGAAACGTGGCCTTCTGACGGAGCAAGATGGCAGAAATCCTGGCAGGAGCAGGAAGAAGACAGAATGCGTGACAAAGGAGTCCCTCCATGGCAGACAGACTACAGAGCCTCCAATTCAGTTGGAACGACTTTTGCTGATATCAATTATTGCAAGAAAAAAATTTATGAGAAAGCTACAGAGTTATCTTCTGAAAAACCAGAACGATACACATTTTGGCCATGGGATGGAATATATTTCAGAGCATCATTTACAGCTTTTTGCAACAAAGACGCAGTTGGTTTTGCTGGAGAGGTAATGGAGAAATGGTCAAAGTCTGATGGTAATAAAGTTATTGCCGTATTTTATATACCGGTTGCTTTCAATTCCAACAGACAAGTTTATTTAGTCCGTCTTTATGGCTTAAATGTTACCGGAAAAGGTATAGTTGAAACCCACGAATCTTTCAACGCTAACCCAGGAAACGATCAGAAATTTGTCAGAGAGATGAGAAGGAAATATCCGCCAGAATAGACTCTAAAATATACTAAAGTCGTCCTCTTGCTCTATTTTTAACATATCTGTTCGATTTATCTTCTATCTGTTGTAGCATTCTGTAATTTTCAGTAATCCAATTGGCACATTCTTCAAACTCGCCAGTTTTTACAGAGTCTCTTTCACTGGACGGAACTCTCCATTCATCCCTGTCTCCGAACATTGCGAAAATCATATCTGTCCTTATTGACGGACCCCAGAAAATCATCTGATTTTCTTCGTCACCGTAATGATAGGCTTTAACTGCCGCTCCCCAGAATATTACACAATGTTTACCGTACTTTGCTTTTCTTGCAATATTAGAGGTATTTCTTGAACCAAGCTCTAGGGCAAAATTATACCCAGGAGTTTTTGTTCTATTTCTTTTCCAAGTTGTCAGGTGGAGTCCTTCGAAATCTTCATGTCCGTATAGAAAACCTTGTAACTGTATAGATTTTGGATCGTCCGTGAAATGAACGAGCCATTGAGGTTTTTTCAGTTCTTCAAAGCTCATGTTGTTATATGCAGGTTGAGAAAACGAATCTTTATCAGGATGTCGGTCAATATATTCTTCAAACAACTTTTTATCATTGTCAGTTGCAATTTCTATCCATTTTTCAAAAATTTCATCGTCTTCGAGATCTTCCCATTCCGGTTTCATAGCATCATATTGTTCTAGGAAATCTTTTATTTTATATACAAAATCATATGGATCAAATCCAGAACGAAGATAATTCCTAAGATAGGCTATTTCATTGCTGTAAGACGACGTTTTATGTTTTTCGTACCAATTTTTCATGACTTCGAATTTCCGGTTTGGTTTTACATTCCAGTTTTTGCAAGATGTTTCCTGCCTTTGGAAGGAAAGTTTAGTTCTAATGTAGAATAATAAAATAACAGTATAAGAGGTGATATTATGGCTGGTGATGACGCTTTTGGGGATACAAATACAGGATGCAGCGCTCAGAACTCCGAAGACTTTTCTGCTATGGCGACTTTCAGGAGACTTGAAAGGCTTCAGGACTATGCTAAGAAAAATATCAAGGATAGAACAAAGAAAGTTCCTAAGTATGAATATGATAAACCAATAAAACCAAGTGGAAGACTTGACACTCAATTGTTTCCTGGTATTGACAGGAATCCAAAGAAAGTAGAAGAAACCGATTAAACCTTGTTTGAATTTGAAAGTTCTTTTTGCTTGTTCTTCAATAGTCTTGTTTCAGCCAGTTTGTTTTTGGCGAAGCATTTGCAGCAGAGAGATGTAATCCAGCCCTTGGTCTGTTTCACTCTGTCAGTAGATCCACATTCTTCACAGATATTGTAACTAAGATGTTCGGCAAAAGAGATCATTCCATCAATATGATCGTCTCCGCCGTTAATATAGAAACGTAAACTATTTCCACACCACACTGGAATTCCATTTCTTCTAACATAAATTATGTTATTCGGCACTGTTATGCAATATACTTTACCACTGTAATCTATAAGCTTTTCGACTGAAGATGGAGACATCCCTTTGTTTTGAGTGTTGTGGTAGTTTGATTTTTTCATCCAATTAATACAATAACACGGATATGTACTATTTATTTCCCTCCCTTTTAAAAAACTTTTTCTTGGAGTGGCAACGCTGAAACGGGACGCATCACCAACTTTTAGTATTAGTTCTTGAACATCATCGCATAATTTTTTTGAAATTGTATATAGAGTATGTGCAGTTTTTGATTTATGACCATCTCCTTGATATAACGATTTCAAAAATACTTTTATTTGTTCCCTATCTAGATTTTTAATGAAATCAGGAACCTTTTTATTTCTTGCCAAATGACCACAATTTTTAACCAACCAATCTCCAAGTTGTACGTCGTACATTCTTAACATTCCAATTGCTTTTTTACATTTATATCCTAATTCATTTATACTTTTTTTTATAATATCTCTTTCTTTATTGTCGTCAATTGTATTATGAGATATAGATATTTCGTCGTGATGTTTTCCGGTATGTCCTTCTGCAACATACCATCCTAGAAAATTCAACCAGTCGTTCATGTTAAATTTCACGCTATTTCTTGTATATTCTCTTAAATAACTTTTACGCTTGTCAGATGTCAAAACGTCAGCGGAGTATTTATATTTTGGCAATTGGAAATATGCCTTAATAACACCATTCCAAGTAGTATTTTTCTTGAAACATTTGTTTTTTCCAAAATACTTTTCATAATTTGTTAACTCAAACGGATACATAACTTTTTTAGGAGGACTATACCTCCCATTGTAATAACTGCCTTTAGATACATACAAGTTATGGTTTGGTGTTACAACAAGATTAACGCCTCTTGTTTTCAAGCAATACATTTTACCTTCATACTCGTATTCGATTAAATCGCTCGGATGATTGTATTCAAGAAATTCTCCGTCTTTTAAAGTTGCTATTTTGTCATTTTTTGTTACGTCTTTGAAGAATTTCCAACCTGTTTCGGTCAAGACTTCTGTTTTCTCATCATAGCATCCAAATTTTTCCTTTAACTGTACAACTTCAACCTGCTGAATGTTAAGACGCTTATTCGAATCTATGTAACCTTGTATCGCTGAACAAAGTTGATCGATAAGCCAATACCAACCTTGACCGGTTTCTATGCCCCAACACATACAAGTTTCCGTCATCGGTAAATCTTTCTGCCTGAACAACTTCGGATATTTCTTGAACAGTTTGTTTTGCAATTTTACTTCCATAGTTTACCTCCTTTACGTATATGACTATACAACAGTTTTCTGGAAATACAAGTCTGTGTTTGAAAAAAAAGTCATATCTGCGGATTTTCTTCGTCCGTTTTCAGATTTTCGTGGGCAAATCTCGTCCATTCTGGTTCAGAACCAAGATGAGACTTGAGTTCTCTCAAAGCGGAAACAGCTTTGTTAATATCGAGATTAGCAATTGATATCGCAACTGTTTTCGCAAGTTCATGAGCCCGATTGTACGATTTTAGTTTTTCGTGTTCATCAACATATCTTTGTAAAGCAATATCTACACGACTTTTCATTTCTTTAATATCTTTTTTATTATATCGAGCGTTTGCCGTCATATTTTCCAAATGTTCTTTTACAAAGCCATATGGAGAAGTAAGAATGTTCAGAACTTTATCAACTTTTTCAGCAACATATTGATAACCTGCATATTCAAAAGTAGGAGATTCGGTCATTCTGTGAATCAGGTCACCGGCGTGTTCTATAGCATAACTCATAACGCCCCCACCCAATTCCTTTGATGCTCTCAACATTGCAGATTCGGCAGCGCCCCGCTGAGCTTCGCCTATTGCCATGAAATCTTCTTTTGTTTGAGCTGTTCTGTACCAGTTCATTTCAATCTTACTGCTCCGTTTTGAAGAAGGTAGGTGAAATTCGCACTTTCAGACAAGGTAAAAGCGATGTTGTTTCTTCCCATATCTCTGAGAACTGAATATCTGTGCCTACCATTCGTGAAACTGATTTTTCCATTTTCGTCTACATGAATGATAGGAGTTTCAACTGGTATATCGTTGTTAAGAAATTCAATGAACCGATCTTTCCTTCCAAGGATTCCTTGGTTTTCCGTCCCTAGATAGAATCCCCTGTCACCTTTCCATCCTTTTTCTATCAGAGAAACTGGAATGGACCATAGTGGGTCTCCAAGATCCTGACGTGGTTGCATATATTCCTGACCGTCAACCAAGTATACTGGTCTTCCATCAATCAGGGATTCTCTCTTTTCCTTCTGTTGGTTAATGACTCCACCAGCAGTTTGACTTTTTTTATACCAGTTCATCTGTTTTTCTCGATAGCTTTTTTATACCATCCGTTTGTTTTTGCTGTCCACATCCAATCAGGTCCATATTCTCTATCCATTTCCACCATGAACTTTCCAGTATCTTCTGCTTCTTCAGGAGTTACCAAACGCTCTTTTTCCTGTATAGGATTTTCAAGAAGCCTTCTCTTGTTTTCAACGATATCTATCACATCGTTTTTAAGGGATGCTGGAATGATATCATCGAACAAATGATTAGTCTTGGTCAAATCAACTTCAAGCAAGGATGATGGAGCCTCAAAAAGTAAAGCTAACAAGTCAGAAAATTCTCTTGGTTCTTTAAATGTTGTCGGGTCTGTTCTATGGAAATAGAACTTCAACCTTTCTTTTCCACGGAAGTCTCCTCTTCTTTGGTATTCTGAAATTTGTTGTTTGACGTTAGAGATGAATTGTCTGTAATCTTCTCTTGTTTCGAGTTTGGCTATGATTTCATCTTTTTGTCCAGGAGATCTGTATTCATAGGTTTCTGGAACTACAATTTCTTCCTTGAATTCCATTTTCTGATCTTGAAGTCCAATAAGTTTTCCCATTGCTTCAATTTCATCTTCGGATTTTCCTCTCATCATTTTACCCATGAAAAACTCAAGGAAAATATCAGTTAACAAAGCGACAGATTCTTCTTTTGACAAGGAAGTTCTTGCGGAGACAACATCTTCTTTAAAGTCCTCTATATTCGCTCTCACAGACATCAAGGCTTGCTCTTTTGGCATTCCGTGGAATTCCAGGGAAAACGTTTCTATGATCTCTGACTCAAGGTGGGCGATAAGTCCGGCCTCTATCTTCGCTGACGCCGGGATGTTATTCTCAAAGAAAGTATGGAGCTTCCTCTTCATGTGCTGAAGGTTGCCGTATTGGATCGCCATGAGTTCAGAAGGAGACTGAAGCCATTGGCTGAAGTTGGCGATTTCTTCGGGAGCCGTCATCGAAGAGAGGGCGGCATGTGACACTTCGTGCCACAGCGTTCCTTCTTCTGTAACTTTCTTTATTTTATTTCCCTCAGATGGTTCTGGCGTTAAGCCGAGTACATCGTTGATGATCATACTAATATACGCAGAATCATAATTTCCTTCAACGTAAACGATTATTGAATCATGGTTTTCAGAGAAACCATATTGTGGTGAAAAGACACCACTTGCTTCTTCCGGTGAGTATCCCGACAATTGAAGTTGTTCAGCGCCAAAGAAATCAACCATTCTATGTTTGTTGATGAGATAGATAACGGCTTTTTCAATTTTTGACATGACAACTTCTGGAAGAGAAACGTCTTTTTCTTTTTCAGGAGACCACTGGGTTTTCTTTGCGTCCATATGTCTTGACACAAGTTCTAAAGTATATCCATACAAGTCAGGAAAGTCGGAGATTTTTGCCATTTTGCAGTTTTCAGGGTTTGAAACAAATTCTTGAATTTTTTCTTTGAAGTTTGCTGTAGCTTCTCTTTTTACTTTAGCGGCAGCAGTTCTGACTTTTTCTTTAATACTTTCAGACTCTTTTCCTGAACAAGCGATATGTTCGACAACTTTCATAGTATCTGTTGGGTGTTTCATTGCGCTTTCATAAACGAATTGACATGGCATTCTGCCAGAACAAAGGTAATACCATGTTGGATAGATAGTAGTTGGGATTTTAGTTTTCATATAAGGAGGCAACTGATCCATCAGTTTATTTGCCAGGTCCAGCATAAATGGAAGTTGAGTGTTATGATCGTAGGAGGCGTCTGGATCATAATCATTTTCTTCTATCATCGTAGCGTTGCTGATATACAAAGAGCCTAAGATTCCTGATGCGCTTTCTAGGATTTCTGCAAAGAGTTGGCTTTCCACTATGCTAAGCAGGAACTCTTCTTCACGATTTTCGTTTTTAGCAGTTTGTAAGTTAGTTTCAAACCATTCCCAATAAACGTCTTTTCTTATTTGGTCCCGAGGCTTTACGACTCCATATATTGCTTTAATTGGTCCTTCTGCCGTATAAGAGCCATAATGGATTTGAAGAGATGCGCTTTCTCCAACATCTATATATTGTTCTTTGCCGCCTTCTTCATAACTCGTCTCATATACCAAAAACAACTTGTTTGTTTCTTCTCTTGAAGAAGAATTAGGATCAGTTCTTCTACCAAACTCCAAACTGAAATAATCTTCTGGTTTGCCAAAACAGATTCCATCTATCTTTGTAAGGGATTCCACCGTTATTCTTCTGTCTTCATAGAACAGCATTGGAATTGTTCCCATCAGTTCGCTTGGAGTGTCAAAAAACAAAGAAAACGGAGAGTTGTCATCAAAGTATTCTTTTCCATCATAATAGTTTTCCAAGACCTTATAGATTATTTCTGAGACTTCTTTTCCTTTCCCAGAAAAGGAATAACGAGACGCCTCTTTTTTTCTTTGAATTATTCTTGAAACATATCTGAATTTTGCTTCATGATTCAATACCGCAGGATAAATTTTTGAAGTGAATGAATCTATTTTTTTCCTTGCTGCCATCTTTACGTCTTTTGGAGATTTGTAAGCAGGATACATGGAAGACATCATGACTTCCATCAAATTGAAGTTGTGCAGCGTGCCAAAAGATAAAAAGTTTTTTACAATATCAACTTTTTCACGCATGGAAGAATTTTTTGCATTATAAGCTTCCGGGAATTTTTCTTTCATCCAATCAAGAAAAAATTCAGGATATCCAGTTTGATACTTAAAGACTTCGCAAGCAAATTGTTCGTTAATTCCCCAACCCTCTGGATCTTGCGTAAAGAGTTCATAAATTTCATTTGGTAAATCATTAATAGGGTTGAAATTGCGATGTGTAGATTTTATCAAATTAGCTAACTGAGCGATATCATCGTTCCATGTTCTATTGTTATATTTGTAGAGAATATATCTTTCTAGATTGTACATAGTATAAAAAATAAGAGTTGGGTATACTCTGAACAATTCAGTTTGATCAAGCACATACATATCCGTCGTAGAAATACGACTGAGATAAAGTCTTTGTTCTTCAGTAAGATCTTGCTCATTTTTCGGAAAAGTAGAAACAACTTGTTTGAACGATCCGGAATAAAAGTCTTTAATTCCAGCTATTTTGTTATACCAGTTCATATATTAATACTCTTCAACATGCGTTATTGTAGCAGACGTGCATAGGTATTCCCATACACTCTCATCTTTATGTGGCACTCCAGCCCAATAGTTATAAGCGGCTAATTTAATCTCTTCACTTTCTTGAGAAAGTCCATTCGATACAAGCATTGAAATTTCAGACCCCCAATTTAAGTCGTGACGTTCAACTTTGCCATTTGGAACTATCGTAAAAACATATTCCGTTCCTCCACCTGCTAAATCAAGATCTTCGTCATTACCAACCATAAAGACCGCACTGCTATGAGATATCATATCTTTAGGTCTATATTTCTCAAGAATATAATAAAAATCTGTATCACCCCAACGCTTTTCATAATCATCTCTTGGAGTAAGTATGGTTCCAACTGGTAAGTAATCCATACTTCCATGATAATAAGTTATTTGAGCTTTCTTATACCAGTTCATATTAAAATACCACAAATTTGAAATCTTCACCGAACTTTTTTCTTAAAGCGAACGACACTGGATCGGGAATATCAAGGATGCTTTTCTTTTCGTATTTCCTTTTCTTATTACCAGGAACATAAATACTGCAAAGTTTCTGCACTGGATCATAAACTCCTTTGATAAAATCCATTTGGTTTACATAGGCTCCGAATGCCATCGCATGAGTTGTTGGCCCTTTTTTGGTTAGAAGTTTACTCCCATTCCAGACCCACCAGTAACTTTTCTTTTCAGTTTCTTCGTCTTGTCCTATCGAGAAATATTTATAAGCCTCCCATTGATCTTTATCTTCATAGTCTCTTCTCTGCTTCAATACGTCTTCGTACCAGGAAGTTCTTTTAAGACTTGCAGTAACTGGTTGAATCTGTGGCACGTTTTCTGGAGTCTCCGTTTCTGGTTTCTTCCCGAAAAATTGTTCTATTGTTTCGTCTTTCCATTCTTCTGCACGTGGAGAAGCGGAACCTATGTAGTCAAGGAATTTCTGGTTAATTTCGCCATCACTATAACAAGTCATTATATTCCCGTTGACATGCATTACGTTTAAAGCAAGAGAAATCGCAATACACATAGTGGAAACGGAATCTTCTTCAGAAACGTTATCCATTCTATCGACAGCTTCATCAATATCATCGTGAACACTTTCTACAGAACCGCCCCAAGTCATCATGTACTCTTCGTAGAGAGTCTTTTTTATTGCTTCCTTAAGATCCAGTATATCAAATGTTACATAATCGGCATATTCTGAATGATTCAGATTCTTTATTATTTCTTCTTCGATAACATCCTCAAGGTTGTTTTGGTCTATATATTCTTGATAGTCAAGACCGGAATCTTCCCAATCAGGGAAATTGTTATTCAGATGTTTTTCTATTTGATATTTATAGGTTTCTTTTTCATTCTGGAAATCTTCTCTAATCGCATCTTCGATTTTTTCTTTATCAACATGTTTTTTTATCCGATCTGGAGGTATACTTATATCTCCTCTGTGCAAACCTTCTTTAAGGATATGTTCTAATAGTTCATGGTCGTCTCTATATCCATAATCTCTGTATTCATCTATAACCATTTCTGCAAAATCTTCTGCGCCCTGAATTCTATGATGAGATTTCCAATCATCGAAGACATTTTCGATGAAATCTTTACATACTAGGAAATACTGCCAAGCCAGATTTTTTATTATTTGCTGGACGTTTTTTTTTCTTCGTGGGTGAACGACAGAAAGTTCTGGAAGCGTTTTTACGTAGTGGTTTTTAAGTTCTAGTTCATGCAACGTTTCAATGACATCTTGAATGTCCTCAGCGTCCTCAGAAGGCGCTTGGATATCTTCAAGAATGGTTGCAATTTTGTACCAGGACATGCGAAAACCTTTATTATTATAGCTAATGATACAATTTGATTCAAGGGATTCCCTTTACTTTGACGGTATATAATCTTGATCTTGGAGTAATTATGAACTGGTATAGAACGTCACAAGACAATCCTGTAGATGGTCAGTCGTCGGAATTTTCTGACGACTGGGAGTATGACGTTGAGAACAACGATCCTCCTATTGGAACTAAACAAATTCTTGATCACTATAACTTAGATTACAAAGAGCTGACCTTTCCCAAACACGATTATGGACAAATGGACCCGATAATTGTTGTCAATGAGGGAAAGAAAATATCAATCATAGAAGACTTTTCGTCATCCTACCCTCAAGTATACGACGCTGATAGTTGGATATGGAGAGTAAATGATCGTGATCTTCCATTGTTCTTTCCTCCAAAAAGAGAAGAGGAAAAATTTTGGAACGGTGTTGGAGAGGGTTTTGAAGTTTATCATGGTACAAAAACCGATAGAGTTGATTCTATAAAAGTAACAGGACTTCTTCGAAAAAACGAATCTCGTGGTTTAGACAACAGAGGAACTCATATGGCGGTTTTCACTTCAATTGAACCTTTTCAGACAGAATCCTATGGAGATGTTCTTATTACGATAGATGTTGGCGCAATGAAACGAGACGGATATATGCCTCCAGTTGAACTTGAAGAACCTGTTATCGAGGAAGAGTTGAGATCGAGTCTTGCTTATCTGATAGGTTTGGAAAACTTCTACGTCGAATCAAATGACGCAGGAATTAGCCCAGATACGTTGATTTTTTTCGGAGACATACCTCCAAAGTACTTGAAGTTCGAAGAAAGTGTATAATTGCAATAAAGGAGATGATTTATGAGAGTAATAGCTTCTGTAAGATTGTCTAAATTTTTGAGTGATTTCCTTGTATCGCAACCAGAAACGGGAATGGGTTACCAGATTTGCACGGTTGAACTCGTTGATGGTCGAAAGTTTCCAGGCGTAACCATTCAAAATTGTGAATTTATCACAAGAGTTGCTGGTGAGCGAAGTATTCCGTTTACTGGTAGAGATATTAAAAAAGTTATTGTCACTCACGACAAATCTCTGACAAGAAACATTTAGCTTATAGTCTCTTCTTTAGAGGATTATCTCTTTCCCAAGGCAGGGTTTCTTTGTTCTCCTGATGTCTCTTACCAAGAAAATCGCTGTTGCTTTGACCGACCTCTCTTCCGTCAGGAAGATATTTTGCCACAGGAACTTCTATTCCCAGATTCCTTGGTTCGCTGTTGAAGAAAGCGTTCGGGAATTTATCTTTGATGATTTTCTTCGCCTGTTCAGGAGTGTCTGCAATCACATCCTCAAACTCTTCTTTATAGGAGAAGTCTCTGTTGAATTTTACACGGTATTTGTTGGTTTCTTTAACAGTCAGAATCACTGCGTTTGGAAAAAGTTTCTTTACATATCCACGAGCCTGTGCTTCGTTGTCTAAATGAAGGGCTTTTGTCTGTGGAGTCGTGTTTGGAGATTTGTCAGGTTTGAACTCGACTACGAACAGTTTCTTGCGTGGTTGTTGTGAAAGGGTGTACCAACTCATACTTGTGTCCTCAAATATATTTATGTACACGAATAAGATACGTCAAACAGGAATAAACTTCCTTCTGGAAAATTTTCGGTGTATAATGGTAAACAGCGTGGTATAGACTAACATAAAGCGACCACTGGTAATACTAACTCCAAGTGCGAGAAATCCACTGGAATAAAAAAAAGGAAATGTCGCTATGTATAGAGATCCAATCAGGGTCGATTCAAACGATCCACTTTTGTCCGCAACTTCCCTAGAAGGAACCGTTATCGGTATCCTGTTCGAGAAATCCGGAGAAGAAGTCAAAAACGCCATCAAGAGCAGGGTTGCTGCTATTGAGGCAGAAATCCTCAAGAACGTTGAGATGATCACGCCAATTCGTGATTTTCTAAAAGGGAAAGACGATCTTATTTCAGAGGTCGAAATCTATGAGCAGAATCGTGATGTTGAGAAAATAGTAAAACTAAAACCGTTGACCAAGAAACAAGAGGAAGCCAACGAACTTCTTCGAAAGATCAACGAAGAAATCAGAGTCTGTGGGAAAGAGTTCGATCTTGAAACCCATGAAGGGTTGAAAGAGGAATTGAAAAAGTTCAAGACTGGCTGGGAAAAAATAGATTCTCAGTTGGAAGATCTTGAAAGAATCCATGAGGAAGAAGTCTGGAAAGTTCAAACGATGCTTAGTCAGACAGCAGACGATTCGGGTGAGACAATAACCACTTCTCACGGAGCTACAGGAACTACTGGTTCTATCGGAGTTAGTGGTTCTACCGAAGTTTCTGGTCCTTGCGGATATTCAGGCAAGTCAGGGTATTCCGGAAACTCTTCCAGCTCTTATTCTCCAGTTCATACTCCAATAGATTGGCAGGCCGCAAGAGGAGAAATAGAAGTCGAAGAAACTAGGGTTGCTTGGAAACTTCGTCACAAGATAGACGAATATAAGTCGATGTTCCAAGTGATTAAAGGCAAAATCGAGTCTCTTGAGTTTGAGAAGAGAAGACTCGAAATGATTGCAAGGAACATCAGTTCTGACAGGAAGTTCAAGTTGAGTCTTGTTCAGCTTTCAGCCTTCGGATTCGAAGACATTGAGTTGAATTGACTCTGACTGAAAGTTAAAAGCCGGATGAAGAATATTTTCATCCGGCTTTTTGTCGTACAATATTTTAACTCTTATAATAGTTCCGCTTTTACAGACTTTATACGATTCTTTTCATGAGCCCTCCTCATTACCTCTACTCCACGTATCTTTTTGAATTTGAATCTCTTGTAAAATGTTATTAACCTTTTCTGATTAATTTCGTCGTCAAGAGGATTTGGCGTAAGTTGAATTGGGATTTTTTCGAAATCGGCATAAGCGCATAAATCTTTCATAAACTGAGATCCTATACCTTTTCTTCTTTTGTCTTTTACAACTTTTATTTTGTAGAGATAAATGTGCGCTTCTTCTATTTTGCTAAGTGGAAATCTACTCATATCGAAGTCTATGATTTTACCATATTTTTTAGCCATAAAGGAGTTGAAATCTTGGAAAGATGAGATATGTTTAATCATTATTCTCATAAGAGATCCTCCTAACAATAGATTCAAAAAGCTAAATAGAACGACCTTGGAAAGTGGTATAATGGTAATGTCTTCGGTGTGAAGACATAAAAGGAGGCGTTCCTATGGAAGATATGAATGTGATTTATTCCCGTACTTATGAGAGTCTAAAAGGATTGTATCTCAACTCCTTAGCTATGCAAAAACGATATTTTGAGACTTTTGGAGAAAACACTTATTACGAAGACAACAAAATTGCATGGCTCAAGGAATGGTGTACGATCAGAATGTGTTGTAGCAGACAGTCTGGCCATTCGTATTCTTTGATTAAACTGATTTCCGAATTTAACCTTCGTGGAGCGATTTTATATCCAAATCTTATGATTGCAAAGAGGGTGGAGAAGTATTTTCTTGCTATGGCAAACATAAAAGCGATAGAATTAGTTGAATGTGCCAACCCCGTGTTTTCTTCCGTTATTTCTCTTGAGAGGAGTGGGAGTCCTTTGGTTTCTTACTCAAATGTTAATTTTGTGGCAGTAGATTGCGCTTCGTTCATGAATAATACTCGTGAATATCATGAATGGAGAATTTATGAACTTGCTCGCTCTCATCTTACTAAGGAACCGTTTTTTGTGTTCTTCATAGAATAATTTCACGCTTGCGGATTAGGTTGTTCCGTAACTGGTTGAACTTTCCCTCTGAGTTTTGAGGCTGGAGGTGGAGCCGTCATCACTTTTCTTCCCTGCATATCTTTTGGACTCGTATCAGCCCTTATGAACGGAGCCATTCCATCAACGGTACGTTGCAATATTCCAACTACAACTGGATCGAGCAAATGCCTTTTAGTTGTTAAAATGCCATTTATAATGTTTATCTGAGTACTCAAGTTATTCATCCAAAAATCCGCAAGGAAACCTCCACCTTTAGGTGGGGGAGGAATTGCGGCCTTTCTTTTTATCTTTCTTGATTTCCAGAAGGAAAATCAAGAAACTTTGTTGTATAATACTCCTATGAAAGACATCCGTTCAATCAAACTTAAACTCGATGGAGATGTTTCGAATTTCGAAACATTCTCACAACCTTTCCTCGATGCTTGCAACTGGTTCTCCGAAATTCTATA
>Ga0315291_10002121_pt1 | contig 26137 bp, 12 predicted proteins | sample YL17G12_20_MG_FD_203070 | JGI IMG/M metagenome (GOLD analysis project Ga0315291, IMG submission 203070) | Sediment microbial communities from Yellowstone Lake, YNP, Wyoming, USA - YL17G12_20 | ecosystem: Environmental > Aquatic > Freshwater > Lake > Sediment | place: USA: Wyoming | collected...
CTTGAGAACTGGCGAAAGTACCAGGCTATACTGGGCCAGGTCCACGCCGACGGCAAGGTCACCACGGACGAGGCGGCCATCCTCGCCAAGGAGCGCCAGATCCTCAAAATATCGAAAGAGGACCACGAGCACATCATCCGCAGGTCGGTCGTCGACCCGGCGACGCAGCAGCGCCTGCTGGCGATGCACGACGCGCCGATAGATATCGAAAAGGTCCTGCGATCCCGCGAGTTCGACACCTACAAGCGGTCGCTGGTGCAGGCTCATGCCGACGGCAAGGTGACGCAGGACGAGTCCGACCTGCTGAGGACCACCCGGGAAGGGCTCGGAATAACGGATGCGGACCACGAGGCCATGATGAGCGAGCTCATCGAGGCCGGGGAGATAGCCGTTTCGGGGCCGGCCCATAAGGCCAATGAGGCGCCCGCCCCTGCCCGGCCGGCCCAGCCGGCGACGCCTGCCGGACCGCCTCCGCCCCCGGTTCCGGCGCAAACTCCCCTTCCACCCAAGCCCGTGCTCTATTCGGAACCATCGGGCCAGCGGCCGCCGGCCGAGCCCGGGCCGTCGGCCCCGGTCAGCCTGCTTGGTTCCAATTTGCCCGGTCAGGGCGCGCCGCCGGCCATTCCGCCGCCCGAGGGCCTTCCGAAGGAGCCGTTGAAGCTCGTCAAGTGCACCAAGTGCGGCGAGACCATCCCGATTTTCAGCGAGGACCGCCCGCTCGAGCTCGTCTGCCCCAAATGCGGTTTCAAGGGCATGCTCCGGAAATGAGGTGATGCTGTGAAACAGTCCATGATATTGTACGGCCCTTCCGGTCGCGGCGCAGACCGATACGGGCAGCCACCTGGGCAGTACCCGCCGGGGTATTACGCCCCGGTCTACTATCCGCCGCCGGGCTATTATTACGGGCCGCCGGTGAATCCCTACGAAGCAGCCCGCCAGGGAGAGAGCGCCGACCGCATCGCCTCGCTGATATGGAAGCTGGTGCTCGCCGTGGTCGTCTGCGTGGCGGTGGGCGTGGGCGTCCTCATGATAATGGTGGTATGACCCCGGGCCGCGAAACGGGTCCCGCCAAACTTTTAAGTCCTTCCACGCAATTGAGGGAGCCTGAGGGCGGAACATGGTCAAGATAGGCATCAACGGCTTCGGCAGGATCGGCAGGCTGGCGCTCAGGGCGGCACTGGAGCACCCGGACGCCGATGTGGTGGCTGTGAACGACATAACGGACGCGGCCACGCTGGCGCACCTTTTCAAGTACGACTCGACCTACGGGATATTCAAGGGGACGGTCGAGGCCAAGGGGGACCAGATAATCATCAATGGCAAACCGGTCAAGGCGCTTATGGTCAAGGACCCGGCCCAGCTGCCCTGGAAGGCGCTCGGAGTCGAGGTCGTCATCGAATCGACGGGCCTGTTCACCGAGGCCGAAAAGGCCAAGGCGCACCTGGCCGCCGGGGCAAAGAAGGTCATCATCTCGGCCCCGGCCAAGGGCGAGGATGTCACCATCGTGATGGGCGTCAACGACGACAAGTACGACCCGGCAAAGCATCACATCATCTCGAACGCCTCGTGCACGACGAACGCGCTGGCCCCGGCCGCAAAGATACTCAACGACAGCTTCGGAATCGAGAAGGCGCTTATGACCACGATCCACGCCTACACGATGGACCAGAAGCTCCAGGACGCCCCCCACAAGGACCTGCGCAGGGCGCGGGCAGCGACGCGGTCCATGATACCGACCACGACCGGCGCGGCCAAGGCCGTGGCGCTTGTCATCCCGGAGCTCAAGGGCAAGTTCCACGGCTACGCGATGCGCGTGCCGACCGAGACCGTGTCGGTCGTCGACCTCACTGTACTGCTGAAGAAGGCGGCCACGGCCGAGCAGATCAACGCCGCCTTCAAGGCCGGGGCCGAGGGCAAGTTCAAGGGCATACTCGAGTACTGCGAAAAACCACTCGTGTCGGTCGATTTCAAGGGCAACATGGCCTCCGGAATAGTGGACTCCGAGTACACGATGGTGCTGGGCGACAACTTCGCAAAGGTCCTGGTCTGGTACGACAACGAGTGGGGCTACTCGCACCGGCTCATAGACCTGACGGAGCTGGTAGTCAAGAAGATGTAGCGGGGGCTTCCGGACGGCTCAGATCTCCTGCCAGAAGTAGAGGTCCGTCCCGTCGGGGTCCTTGAACTCGGCCATCCGGCCCCATTTGGATTCATCCCTCTTCACCTTGACGCCCTTCTTTTTCAGGGCCTCGACGGCCTTGTCCATGTCATTTACAGTGAACCCGATGGCCATGTTGCCCGAGTTTTTGGGCCGCGGTCCCTTCTCGTGCGGCCCGTGCAGGCCGATCCATATCCCGGGCGCCTTGATGTCGGCCCAGTATTTCCCGTATTTGTTGACGAGCCTGAGCCCGAGCACCTTCGTGTAGAATTGCACGGACCGGGCCATGTTCCCGACGTCTATCGTGACATAGGCGTCCTTGACCAGTTCGACCATGATCGCAGATGGGAAAGACTGTTATGATAAACGTATGTGCATTTTATTTACTGATTTTGGACTGGTCGATTCAAAATCCCGGCCCGGCGCTTATTTCGCCGGCCCCAGGTCCACCGCCCACTTGACCTGGGACGAGTCGACGGTCAGGTTGAGGTTCTGGGCGATCTGCGACATCTCGTTCCGGATGTATTTTTCGGCGGCGGCCGTCTCGGAGTCGGTCTTGAAATCGCCCTTCGACCCGTTGTAGAAACCGCTGGCCAGGGCCTTCTGCGACCCGCCGAAGGTCCAGGCTGCGATGTGGAAGACGAAGTCGCCCTTTCTGAATATCTCGGCCCCGTTGTCGTAGTCAGCCCCTGGCGGGTCCCATTCCGCCGGGTACACATTTACGGTGTATCCCTTTGCGGCCATCGCCGCCTTGGCGGCCGTGAAATTGATGCGGGCGACATCGTCGTACGGGAGGTACACGGTCCCGCTGATGCCCAGAAGGTCCCGCGTCTGCTCGACCACGCAGCCGGAGGAGGCCACGACCAGGACGAGGGCCAATGCAGCGAACGGCAAGCAGGCCTTCATCTTACTTCAGTCCCGAGATGAGGTCCAGGAGGGTCGCCCGCCGGTCCCTGGCCTTGACCACGCCCGAGGCCAGAAGGACGCCCTGCGCTCCCAGCTCGATGGCCTTGCGCACGTCCTTGCCGTTCTTCACGCCGGCGCCGCAGAGGACCTTGACCGCCGGGTTGGCCTTACGCGCCTCCTCGACGCTGCTTTGGACTATCTCCGGGTTGGCCGAGGTCACCGAGATGTCCCCGCCGATGAGCTCGGGCGGCTCGACCGCGACGAAATCGGGGCCAAGGACGGCGGCGGCGCGGGTCTGGGCGGCGTTGTTCGTGCACACGCAGGTATCCAGCTTGAGCTTCCGGGCGCGCTGGACGAGCCACTCGACGTCGGCGAGCTGGAGCCGTCTCTCCGAATGGTTGACGAGCAGTCCCTCGGCGCCGATGTTGTTTAGCATCTCCAGGGTGACGTGGCCGGTCCGGCCGCCGGGCTCGACCGCGTCCGCCGATTGGCCCCATACCGGGATCCCGATTTCGGCCTGGATGCAGAAGAGGTCGGACAGGGGCGGGCATACGACGATGCTGGCGCCCGAGGAGCGGGAGAGCTCGTCGCAGAGCTTAGAAAGCTCCATCGCCGCCGGGCCGATGGATTCGGGATAGACCTTGTAATTGATGATTATCACGGGCGTCTCGACCGGCATTGTCCCAACCGTAGTCCGTTATGCCGTGTAAATTGATAATCGTTTCTACGCGGCCGGGCGAGAGGTGCGTCAGCGCCTGATGATAGATACACGGGTTCTACCGTTTGATTTAAATAATCGGATGACATTATTATTAGCATGTTGTGCCAGCGCGCAATCCTGGTCCTCTTCATCGTGTTAATTACCTGTTTTTCAGGGGACGCCCGGGCCGCTCCGGCCGGGAACATGGATATCAATGACGGCCAGGAGTTCACCTCCGAGCGGGTCGTCTACATCAATGCCACCCTCATCGACGTCTACCCCGTGACCCAGGCGAAGCTGAGCGGGAGCCCGGCTTTCGAGGACGCCAATTGGGTCGCGATGCGGTCGCCGTTGCCCTTCCAGCTCTCGACGGGCGACGGACTCAAGACCGTCTATGCCCTGTTCAGGGACTCGCAGGGATACGATTCGGATGTGCTCAGCGATAGCATCTTCCTGGACACCACGGCGCCCGTCGGCACGATCACCATAAACCAGGGCGCCGCGTTCACCATGGACCCCAAATCGAACCTCACATTGGAGGCCGTCGATGATTCTTCGGCAAAAGATATGTTGGTGAGCAACAAGGCGGACTTCCAGGGGGCCCAGTGGGTCACCTTCAAGACCGAGCTCGCCTGGAGCCTGCTGCCGGGCAATGGCGCCCGCACCGTCTTTGTCAAATTCCGGGACAGGTTCCTGCACGAGAGCGCGGCCGTCAACGACTCCATCATTCTGGACACCGTACCTCCGGCGCTCAAGCTCACCATCAACTCGGCGGCGCCTTTCACGAACAATGCCAGGGTCAGCGTCCATGTGGATGCAAACGAGAATTACCAAACGGAATCCATGATAGTCACCCAGTATGATTCAATGGAGGGCCTGGACTGGCAGCCGTTCCAGGCAACGTTCCAGCTCGACCTTTCACCGGGTGACGGCCCTAAGACCGTCAGCGCAAAGCTCCGCGATGCCGCCGGCAACGAGGGGGCCGTCGTTAAGGCGTCCATCTCCCTGGACACCGTCCCTCCGGCGATGTCCATCGAGGAGCCTCCCGCCGAGTCCGACACGACCTCTTTCACGATCAACTGGAGCGGGTCGGATTTCACAAGCGGTATCGCCTCCTACGACATCCAGGTCCGGGACGGGACCGGCCCCTGGTATGACTGGTATGCCAACGTAAACCGCACCAGCGCCCTGTTCACCGGCACTCCCGACCATAACTACTCGTTTCGCGGAAGGGCGCGCGACCGGGCCGGGAACGCGGCTGCGTTCCCCGAAAACCTCCTGAACTCCGTATACATCTGGCCCAGATACGACCCGACGGTTTCATTCACCGCCCCGCGCCCAAACGCCACCGTGTCCGGCGTGGTGACCGTGACCGGCACCGCCTCCCAGCCCGACCCGAGGAGGTCCGTCAAAATGGTCACGATATGCGTGGACGACGGGGTTCCGGTCAATGTCGACGGGACGCTACGGTGGAAGTACCGGCTGGACACCACTAAGCTCGAGGACGGCGTGCACATCCTGGCCGTCCAGTCGGACGATGGCGAGCGGGTCTCGAACGAGACCTTGTTGACCTTTTCCGTGAGAAACCACAAGCCATCGGCCACGGACTCCCTGCTGGTCCCGATCACGGTCCTGATCGTCATGATGGTTGCGGCGTCCCTGGTTGCCTTTTTTGTTCTGCGCAGACAGCGCCCCGCCGTGTACGTTCCTCCGCCGCCGGAGCGGCACGACGAGATGTCACTGACCCTTACGCCGGAGGCGGCCGCGGTCACCGAACTGACCCCGGAGGCAAAGGCCCGCATCGCGGCGATGATAGACGAACCGGTCCGGGTGAGGGAAAAGACGGATGCGGAGAAACAGGCGGCGGAGATGGCCACCCGGGAGATCCGGATACTCACGGCCCTGTCCTCCCTTCCGCGGGGGCTCCCGCCGTCGCTTTGGGGAATCGAGATGGAGGATCTGGCAGCCAGGGTCGTCAAGGCCGAACGGGAGGACACGCCCGACGGGGACATGCTCATAAAGATAAACAACAAGTGGTATTACGGCGATGAATCCAACCTGGGCATGTTCATGCAGGAGTATAAAAAGGATTAACAAACGAACCATTAATAATATATACCAATATATTATATTCATATTATAAAATGGTTAGGTGACGGTCTTGAGGAACGATATAACCTCATTATCATGTGTCGCCGTGGTAACGATTTCGTTGCTTGCGCCTCTGCTCATCCTCCCGATGCAGTCCGGGGACGCCGGGGCGCTCGCCACCTCCCCGGTCAAGTGGAAGAAATACGCCAGCAATCCGCTCTGGGGCTGCGGGGCGAGCGGCACGTGGGATTACCGGGTCGTCCGGACCGATGGCCTCCTGGTGGACAACGGGGTGTATTATATTTATTACACCGGAGGCGCCAACAGCTACAGCAACGAGAAGACCGGCGTCGCCACCTCGACCGACGGCGTCACCTGGACCAAATCGACCTACAACCCGATAATCAGCCCGGGGAGCGCCGGAACCTGGGAATCCAAATGGACCATCCAACCCAAGGTGGCGAAGATGGATAATACAGTCTATATGCTGTACGATGGGAACAACAACAGCAAGTCCGGCATCGGCTTGGCGACCTCCTCGGACGGCATCAACTTCACCAAGTACGCCAACAATCCCATCATAGACAACGCCTCACCGATATGGCTGATGGTGGACAGCGGGCAATTCATAATGTTTTATGCGGATGCCAACGGCTGGTGGATGGCCAATTCCACGGACTGCGTCAATTGGACCAAGAACGCCACCAAGCTCTCATTCAGCGGCTCAGGAGGATGGAACAACTATAGCCCCTCGTACCCGTGCTTCATCAACTGCTCCGGCAGCTGGAGGTGCTGGTACGCGGCATATGACGGTTCACGCGTCACCATCTGCTACGCCAACTCCACCGACGGCCTCTCCTGGACAAAATATTCCAAGAATCCGGTCCAGAGCTACGAGGGCTCAGGCTGGGAAAGGGACGACAACCATTTCCCGCTGGTGTATTATAATGGAACCGGGTACCAGATGTGGTACCTCGGGGTGACCCACAGCACCAGCCCCTGGACGCCAAAGGTCGGCTACTCCGAGGGCCTGAACTCGGCCCCCAACACGCCCACTCTCTACGACCCGTCCAATAACGTCTGGACCAACAACAGCACCCCGCTCTTCTCCTGGACTTTCTCCGACCCAAACAGTGGGGACACGCAGACCGCATTCCAGATCCAGCTCGACCAAAGCAGCGATTTCAGCTCCGTTGAGTACGACACGGGCAAGGTGGCGTCCATAGGGACAACCTACACGCCCACGTCGGCCTACTCTGACGCTACCTGGTACTGGCGGGCGAGGGTGTGGGACAACGAAGACGATGTCTCGTCATGGAGCGCATCGCGTATTGTCAAAATCGACACGATTCCTCCGTCAAACCCCACCGTTGTGACCAGCACCAGCCACTCAGTGGGGGTGTGGAACAACGATCGGACCATCGATGTCCTCTTCAGCGGGGCGTCGGACTCCGGCAGCGGCCTTTTCGGTTTCTCGGTCTACTGGGACTATGCCGCCGCGACCCTCCCGGACACCACCAGGGAGTATACAGCCAGCGCAAACTCAATCACGAGCTCCTCGATGCCCGACAACGCCACCATCTATTTCCATATCCGGACGATCGACAACGCCGGCAACGCGGCAGCGGCCGCGGTGCACCTCGGGCCGTTCTGCATCGATTACACGCCGCCTTCGAACCCGACGGCCACGAGCCCGACCCACGCCATCAACACCTGGACCAACCAGACCGTATGCCAGGTCAACTGGTCCGGCGCCAACGGCTCGCTCTCCGGCATCAACGGCTACTCGGTCATCTGGGACAAAAACGCCGGGACCACGCCCGACACGGTCAAGGAGTTCAACGCCGACGGCTGCGCCACCACAAGCCCCGGCCTGGCCGACGGCGCCTGGTATTTCCACATCCGCACCCGGGACGAGGCGGGAAACTGGGCCGCCGCCGCCTCGCACTTCGGGCCGTTGCTCATCGATTCCTCGGCGCCGCTCAACCCCATGAACCTGCAGAGCACGAGCCACCTGAAATCCAGGTGGTTTTCGGACAGTACGATCGATGTCGCCTGGACCGGAGGCACGGACGGCGCGGTCAGCGGCGTGAGCGGGTACTCGTACCTTTGGGACGACGAGCCCGTCACCATCCCCGACGACGTCAAGGAGTGCGACCATCCGGCCGCCTCGGCGACCAGCCCCCCGCTTCCGGACGGCGCCTACAACTGGTTCCATCTCAGGACCCGCGACAACGCCGGCAACTGGAACCCGGGGGCGGTCCACCTCGGACCGTTCTGGACGGATTCGTCGCCGCCGGAAAACCCCGTCGCCCTGGCAAGCACCGACCATCGGCCGAACGAATGGTCCTCCGACAACAAGATAGAGGTTACCTGGTCGCTCCCGGAACTCGGCGGGCAGCTCAGCGGGTACGATGGCTTCTCGATCTCGTGGGATCTTTCCGATTCGACCCTCCCGGACAATTCGGTCGAGCTCAGCGCCGACCAGACGACCACCACCAGCCCACCGGTGCAGGACGGCAACAACATCTGGTTCCACATCAGGGCGAAGGACCGGGCCGGCAACTGGGCGGCCACGGCGGCCCATCTCGGTCCGTTCTGGATCGACACCACGCCTCCGGAGAATCCGAAGGCGGTCTCCAGTCAGAGCCATTCGTTCAACGCCTGGAGCAACGACAATACGATAGACATCGCTTGGTCCGGCGCCTACGATGTCGTGAGCGGCGTGGCCGGCTACGCCTACACCTGGGACCAGTCGCCCTCCAGCCTGCCGCTGACTTTCCCGAACGCCACCGCCCTCACCGCCGGGACCACGAGCCCGGTCCTCGCGGACGGGAAGTACTACTATATCCACCTGCGGACCCAGGATCGCGCCGGCAACCGGGCACCCGGGGCCGTCCATCTGGGGCCCTTCCACATTGACACAAGGCCGCCCGCCCTTCAGCACCTGTGGATCAACCGCCAGGCCGCGGTGAGCCGCCTTTCCCTCGTCACGGTCGAATTGTCCGCCGAGGACCCCGCTCCGGCCTCGGGCCTGGACGCGATGAGCCTCGCCATCGATGGAGGGTCCTGGGCCCCGTGGGAGCCCTACAACGCCTCGCGGCAGATCAACCTGACCGGCCCCGACGGCCTCCGGACCGTCCGGCTCCTGCTCCGTGACAGGGCCAACAACACCGCGGCCGAATCGAGCGCTTCCATCCTGCTGGACACGCTCCCTCCCGAGAACTTCACGCTGGCCATAGATGGAGGCGCCCCTTATTCCAGCTCGAGGAACGTGACCCTGACCATCTCCGCCGATGATTTGGCGCCGGGCTCCGGCCTCGAATCGATGGCCCTGAGCCAGGACGGCGCCAACTGGCTCGCCTGGGAGCCGTTCTGCTCCACCCGGGCATTCACCTTGCCACCTCCCGACGGCCCGGCCCGGGTATTCATGAGATTACGCGATGTGGCGGGCAACGTGGGCCCCCTGGCCGGGGCGGGCATCTTCATCGACACCATGGCACCCACTGGACTGGCTATCACCCTGGCCGGCGGCGCCAACCTGACCTCGAGCCTCGAGATACCGTACGGGCTCTCGGCAACCGACCCCGGGCCGTCCTCGGGGCTTTCGGAAATGGCCTTTTCCCAGGACGGCAACACCTGGGACGGCTGGCTCCCGTTCGACGCAAGCGCCGTGTATTCCCTTTCGCCCGGGGATGGCTGCCGCACCCTGCACGTGAAGGTCCGGGACCGGGCCCAGAACGAGGCGGGACCGGCCAGCGACTGCATCCTCATCGACACCGGCGCGCCGGTCATCGGGACCGTCGTCATCTCGGGCGTGACCCGGCAAAGCGCGGTGGTCACCTGGTACTCCAGCGAACCCTCCGTGGGCATGCTCGATTACGGCACGGATGACGGGTACGGCACCCGCCTTTGGGACCGGGAGCCCGCGCCGATGCACAGCCTGACGCTGACCGGCCTGGCCGAGGACACCGAATACCACGTACGCGCGCTGGGCATCGATCTTCTGGGCAACGGCCCCGCCGCCAGCCCGGACAGGACTTTCACCACTACCGCGGGGAAGGACCGCCTGCGTCCGGTCGTGAGCGAGGTCCAGGTCGTCACCGTCACCGACCGGACCGCCATCGTCAATTGGGAAACGGACGAGCCGGCCGACTCGCTGGTCGAGTACGGCCTGACCAGGCAGCTGGGCTCGGTCGAATCCGACCACGGATTCGGCCTGGCGCATACCGTGGTCCTCCGCGGCCTTCTGCCCGGACAGAAATATTATTTCAGGGCGCGCTCCTCGGACCTTGCCGGGAACGGCCCGGCCTCGGGGCCAGAGCTGAGCTTCACGACTATGGCGCAGCCGGAATCCGGTCGCCCGGGCATCTACGATGTCAAGGTCGCCAAGCTGACCGATACCGTGGCAGTGATCACCTGGACCACCAGCCGGCACACCATCGGGGCGGTCGACTACGGGACCGGCCTGCCCTACTCTTACACTGCGCGTTCGGATGGGCTGCTGCGCAGCCACGCCGCCGTTGTGTCCGGTCTGCCTCCTTCGACCGTGATCCACTACCGGATCCGGGCACAAGATTCTGATGGCAACGTCGGGACCACGCCGGTCGACCTCGTGTTCAGCACAGGCTCCGCGGCGGACACGCAACCGCCGGTCATCAACGCCCCGCGGGTGGTGTCCATCGGAAGGGACAACGTGACCATCGCGCTTTCGACCGACGAGCCGGCAAACCTTTTCGTCGACTTCGGGCCGAACGTCACCTACGGCTCCAGCGTGTCCAGCACGGAGTTCTCAACGCTGCGCCAGCTCACGCTCCGGGGGCTCTCCCCCGGTCGGACATACCACTACCGCGTTTCGGCCGTGGACGCCTCCGGCAACGGCCCCTCGAGCGGGCCGGACCTTACCTTCACTACGAAGGCAGCACCCGCCGCGGCCGCAAAGGGATTCGGGTTGGGGGAGGAAGGTTCTTTCATGATCCTTGCGCTGGCCGCCCTCGCGCTCGGAGGCCTGGCCGGGCGCCATCGCGCCGGCGGCCCGATGCGGAGGCGCCGGTACCCATGAATGCCACGCGCTCCACCGGCGCGGGGAGCAGGTTCGCAAGGCGCATCCCGGTCGTCGTGCTCGCCCTGGTCCTCGGCTGGCAGCCGGCGATCGTCCAGCTCCAGGATGCCGGGGCACAGCTCCCCTGCCCGGTCAAGTGGGAGCGCGCCGGCGCCAATCCCGTGCTTGACCGGGGCGCCGCCGGCGCCTGGGACGAGCTGGGCGTCCAGACCCGTAGCGTCCTGTGGGACGGCGGACGGTTCCTGCTCTACTATCAGGGAGCGAACGCCTCGGCCACCGGAATCGGCATCGCGGAATCAGCCGACGGGCTCAACTGGACCCGGCTGGCGGGCAACCCGGTGCTTGCCCCGGGAGCCCCGGGCGAATGGGACAGCGGCGTCATCACCGCCCCCGATGTCATCAAGGACGGTTCCTCCTACAAGATGTGGTTTTCCGGATTCGACGGAAGCAGCTGGCGAATCGGATTCGCCACCTCTTCCGACGGCTGCATCTGGACCAAATCAGCCGAAAATCCGGTGCTCCAGCCGGGCGCGCCCGGATGCTGGGATGATGGAAACCTCAGCTTCCCGGCGGTCCTCCGGGACGGGGTCACCTACCTGATGTATTATGTCGGGCAGAACGGGTCTTTTCAAAGTATCGGGCTGGCGACATCCTCCGACGGGACGGCCTGGACGAGATATCCGGGCAATCCCGTGTTGGGAAATGGCGGCGCCGGCACCTGGGAATCGGCCTGCGCCGGCGCCCCTTGCGTCCTGAACGCCTCGGGCCTCTTCCGGATGTGGTATTCCGGCAGCGACGGGCACAATTGGAACATAGGCTACGCCGACTCCGACGACGGACGAAATTGGACGAAGCACCCGGCCAACCCCGTGTTGCGCCGCCGGGGCGAAGGCTGGGAATCCCTGGGGACGCTGCTGCCCTACGTGCAGTTCAACGGGACCGGCTACCGGATGTGGTACACCGGCGTGGATGCGTCTTTCGTCCTGAGGACCGGCTCGGCCGAGGGCTGGAACCGGGCGCCCGACGCGCCGGTGCTGGTGGCGCCCGTAGGGGACGGCTGGACGAACCTGAGCCGGCCCTCGTTCAGCTGGATATTCAGCGACCAGGATTCTTCGGACAGTCAGGGAGCTTACGAGATCCAACTCGACGCCGACGAATCGTTCGACCCGCCCGACCTCGCCACGGGAAGGACCGCCTCCGCCGGATCATCCTGCTCGTTGCCCCTGGAATGCCCCGACGGGGTCTGGCACTACCGCGTGCGCGTGTGGGACGACCTGGGCGACAGCGGCAACTGGAGCGCCACCGGCACTGTCCGGGTGGACACGATACCGCCACTGAATCCGGTCAACCTCACATCGCCGGGCCACGCCACGGCCAGCTGGTCCAACGACCCGACCGTGAAGGTCGGCTGGTCGCTGCCGGTAAACGGGGATGCAGGGAGCGGCTATGCCGGCTTCTCGGTATTCTGGGATACCGGTTCCGTGTCGAGACCCGATCTGCGCCCCGAGCTGGCAGCGGCGGAAACCTGCGCCACCAGCCCTCCCCTGCCCGACAGCGACGCCAACTATTTCCACATCCGGGCCCAAGACATCGCCGGCAACTGGGCCGCGGAGACCGTGCATCTCGGGCCTTTCTTCATCGACACGACAGTTCCTCAGAACCCGACGGGCATCCAAAGCAACACCCACCAGCTCCAGACCTGGAGCTCCCAGAACGTCATCGAGGTATCCTGGACGCCCGCCACCGCCGCCATATCCGGCATCGGCGGGTACTCGGCTTACTGGGACCAGCTGCCCTCCACGCTGCCTTCGCCGGTCGCCAATCTACCCGGCGAGAGCACCCGGCTACTGAGCCCGCCGCTTCCTGACGGGTCTGCCCTTTACCTCCACCTCCGCTCCCTTGACCGTGCCGGGAACTGGGCATCCTCAGCATCTCATCTCGGCCCCTTCCGCATCGACGCCACCGCGCCGGTCATCACCCGGCTCGTTCTCGACCAGGGGGAGCGTTCCGTCAACCATGAATCCGTGCCCCTGAACTTAGTCGCCTCGGACCCGTCCCCCGGTACGGGTGTGGACATGATGAGGTTCAGCATCGGCGGGGAGGTCTGGGGCGAGTGGATCGCCTACAACGAGAATACCACCATCCAGCTCGCCGGCGGGGACGGCCCGAAGGCGCTCTTTGTCCAGGTCCGGGACAAGCTGGGGAACACCTGCGCCCCGGTGAACTCGAACCTGATCCTGGACCAGGGCGCGCCCGAGGAGACCACGCTCACGCTAAACGGAGGGGCCGCCTCGACCAATTCCACCGAGGTCCGGTTGGTCCTATCCTGCAAGGAGCCCATTCCCGGTTCGGGGCTTGCCAACCTCTCCATCAGCACTGACGGGGTGGCCTGGGGGCCGTGGAAGCCGTACACGACGGAGATGAACCTGACGCTCCCGGCAGGGGACGGCAGGAAGGCGGTCCATGCCCGGGTGCGGGACGATGCCGGGAACATAGGCGCGCCGGGCTGCGCCACGATCCTACTCGACACCGTGCCGCCGGCCATTGTCCAGATGGCACTGGGGGGCGGGAAAACCAGCAGCGGGAGCTTCACGGTCCCGGTGCTACTGTCGGTCGTGGACCCGGAACCATCCTCGGGGATGGAGGCGATGAGCTTCAGCGAGGATGGCGCCTCCTGGGGCGCCTGGATCCCGTTTTCCCGCAGCACCTCTTACACCTTTTCCCCGGGGGACGGCAACCGGACGCTCCACTGCCGGGTATGGGACGCCGCCGGGAACTCGCCGGTCCCCGCCAGGTCCTCCATATTCGTGGACACCACGCCGCCGGTGATTACCGGCGTCGAGGTGTCGGCGGCCTCGCGGGAACGGGCGGTGGTCATCTGGCGAACCGACGAGCCCAGCGAGGGGCTCGTGCAGTACGGCGCCGACGCCCTCTACGGGGGCGTGCTCGCCGACCAGGTGCGCTCGACCGTGCACAGCGTCGTGCTCTCCGGGCTCCAGGGAGGGACCCTTTACCATCTGCGCGTCCAGTCGACCGACGCGCTGGGGAACGGCCCGGCCATCGGGATCGATTGCCAGTTCCGGACGCCGAAGGGACGCGACACCCGCGCTCCCAGGTTATCGGGGGTGACCGTCGACGCGGTCAACGACCGCCAGGCGCGAATCAGCTGGGAAACGGACGAGCCGGCCGACAGTTCCGTGGAGTACGGCCCGACCAGGGCGCTCGGTTCGCTGGCCACGAGCGGCAGCTTCCTGCGAGAGCACAGCATCCTGCTCGAAGGACTGGACCCGGCCATGACCTATCACTTCCGCGTCAAGTCGACGGACGCCTCGCTGAACCGGCCGGGAACCTCCGGGACCATGAATTTCACCACCGCGGCCTCGCCGGACCGGATCGCCCCGAGCGTCCGGGATATCCGGGTGCTCTCGGTCTCGGACAAGACCGCGGTCGTATGGTGGTCCACCTCCGAACTTTCAGCGCCCGTGCTGGAGCTGTCGATGGGAGTCCGGTGCAACCGGACCATATGCCCGGGGGGCCTCTCCTTCGACCACTCGGCCCTCATCACCGGGCTCGTCCCGTCGACCGTTTACTCCGTCCGGGCCGGAGGGATGGACATCGCCGGGAACGGGCCGGCCTACTCATCACCGCTGGCATTCACCACGGCCCCGGACAAGGACACGATCCTGCCGCAGTTCGGCCGTGTAAAGGCGCTGTCGGTCGGGGCAGACCGCGCCATCATCGACATCCAGCTGGACGAACCGGCCGTCCTGACGATCATCTATGGCACGACCAAGGCGTACGGGTACATGCTGTCCGTTCCTAGCTACCAGTTGGACCACATGGTGGCCCTGATCGGACTTCGGCCGGACAGTACCTACCACTACCTCTTGCAGGCCACGGACCCGGCGGGCAACGGGCCGGTGTCGAGCGCCGACTTCACGCTGCATACGAAAACGGCCCCGGTCGCCCCGGCCCCGGGACTGAATTACGGCTTGCTGGCCGCTATTCTGTTAGCGATCGCGGCGGTAGCAGGCGGGAGCATCTTCGTCGTCAAGCGCCTCCGAAAGCGCGCTGCTGCGCCCGCCCCGCCGCCGGCGGAGGAGCCGGCACCACAAGCCTGGCAGGCCCCGGAGGTTCCCGCGCCATTGCCGGCCGAAGAGCCAATGGCATGGATGGCCGGGTTCCAGTCCGCATCACCCCCGGGCGCGCCTTTGGAAGTGCCCAGGGCCACCCCGCCGGAGAAATTCACCCTCGTGGAGCGGGTGAGCGTGGCCGACCTCGAGGATGAGCCGCGACCCGTTCCGGGCATTGCCGTCGAGCCGCCCCTGCCGGCGCGGGAGAAGACCGCCGAGGAGCTCCAGGGGGACATGTGGGCCGCCCGGGAGAGCCGAATCCTGACGGCGCTTTCGTCGCTGCCCCGCGGCCTGCCATCCTCGCTATGGGGGATGGAACTGGAGGAGCTCGCCGCAAGGATCACACGGGCCGAAAGGAAGGAAAACCCCCAGGGAGATCTGATTGTGAAGGTCAACAACCGCTGGTACTTCGGCGACGAGACGAACCTGGGGCTGTTCATGCAGGAATACACGCGCCGGTGAGCCGGGGAGCCGGCGAGCCGGGGAGCCGGGGGGAAAGCCGGCAAGCCGGGGGGCCGGAAACTCGTGGTCTTGGTAAACCGGCTTGCCAGCTTACCGGTTTACCGGCTCACCCCCCGGCTTGCCGGCTTCCCGGCTCGCCAGTTAGTATGGAAAAGCGGCGGGCCCAACTGCACTGCGCCGTTCAGGTGTAGCTCGACGCTATCAGCTTCTCGACTATCTGGTTGATGTCCTTGAGCTTGCTCACGGACCCGTCCCAGTTCTCCAATACATCGGCGTAGGTCTGCGAGATGCTGCGAACGGACTCTTTCATCTTCTCGCGCATCTTGGGCGAGGCGACGCCTGATACGACCACGGCCAGACAGATGTACTCTCCCCTCTCTATCAAAATCTTGGTCTTGCCGTAGCGGAGCTCGTTGAGCTCCTCGGTGTCTGCTTCACGGAAGGATTCCTTCACGAACGCCGTAACGGCCGTCAGCATGCCGCTGAGTATGTCCCCGTCGACGTCGGGCCGCAGCCGCCGGGTGTTGTGGGCGATGAGCCGCCCGTCCCGGTACATCAGGAACACGTCCTCTATCATCGGGCCTATGATGACGCGGGCGCGCTCCTGGGTCCGGCTCTCCTTCTGGTCTATGGCCCTCTTGAATGTGAGCCGCACGGTCAGATAAGCGTCGAGGGGTATATCGCGCTCGTCGGCCGTGACCTCGATGGCCATGATGGCCTTGTCGCCGGCCTTGATGAAATCGACTTTCTTCGGATTCGTGGTGTAGTCCTTTATCGGCCCGATTATCTCGCAGGCGACGTCCTGGGCGTGGCCCTTGCCTATGTTCGTTATCGATATGTTGAACTTGCTCGTGTTGACGGTCAGGCCCTCGCTGGAGCCGGCCCGCAGCGAAAGGCTCGGGGTGGCCTCGGCCTTTACCTTCTCTATGACATCCATTATCAGCCCGGCGCACTCGCGGGCCCGCTCGGTGTCGCTCGCGTTGAGGGCGCGCTCCGCCTCGTCCAGCAGTTTCTTCGCATCGGATATGTCCACGAAGCGCTCGGCGCTCTTCATGACGGAGCGTATCGGGCCCATTATCTCGACCGCTTCCCGGAACTGGGTGCGCTTGGCCACGATGGACGTTTCCGTCTTCTTGAGCATCTCAACGGCGTTGGTATAGTCGCCCAGCTTGATGGAGCTCAGGGCCGCCGACAGGTATTTTTCGGCCTCCTTGACCTCGATGCCCTCGGCCAGGACGTCCTTTATCATGTTCTCGAAATCGGCGTAAACGGCCTGGACCCGCAGGTGCTGGTCCATCGATTCCGAAAGGACCTTCTGGAGCGCCTTGCCCTGTTCCGAGATGCTCCCGGCGAGCGCCAGGCAGTGCTCGAACTTGCCCTCGCGAAGCTCGCGGCGGAGCGTGGCAATCGCCCTTTCCATCGAGTCGATGGTGTACTGCGAGTTCTCGGTGTAGTTCACGACCGGAAGCGAGAGCTTTGTATGCCTGTCCGTTGCTTTCGTGAGCTCGTTGCGGGCCTGCTGGTAGTTCTCGTTGGCCTTCTTGCGGTCCCCGACGCTCATGAGCAGCTTGGAGGACTGGATGAGGTACTCGACCTCGTTCATGGCGACGCCGGCGCGCTTGGCATTGGCTATCTCCAACTCTATCTGGCCCATGGTCACCACCGGGCTGGTGATGCCCTCGAGCAGCGTTATCCGGTTGTCCATTGTGCCCACGACCACCTTTTCGCCCTTGTTGGTGCAGGACACCGCCGCGATCTCGCTGGGCAGGTCGCGCGTCCACACGGGCTTGCCGGTCAGGTCCAAAAGGTACAATGTCATGTCCTCGGAACCGATGAGGATGCTCTTGCCGTCCGGGCTGAACGCCACGCCGTTCACCGAGCCGTCCGTGGGGAACTGCCAGAGCGGTTTCCCGGTGCGGTCCAGCAGGCTGGCGTTGCGGTCCTCGGAGCCGGTGGCGATGTAGGCGCCGTCGGGCGAGATTGCGATGCGGTACGGGTAGCGGCCGCTCTCGACATGCCACTGGTACTCGCCCCAGCGGTTGAGGCAGGTGAGCAGGTTGTTGAACGAGGAGACGAGTATCATATCCTGGTTGTCGGAGATGGCGACGGAACGCACCGGGCTCTTCATGTCGCAGCGCCAGAGCATGGTGCCTTCCTTGTCGAAGCAATAAACATATTTGTCGGTGGAGCCGGCGAGGATGATGGTCCCGTCCGAAACGATGGACACGGCTAGCACCTGGCCCGTGGTGGTGTGGTTCCAGAGCAGCAGGCCGTTGCGGTCGAGAAGGTATATGTTGCCGTCCTTGGAGCCGGCCACGACCATGTCGCCCGTGGCGGTGGTCGCCACGCGGAACACCGGTCCGTTGGTGTCGAACTTCCAGGCGAGCGCGCCGTCCTTTTCGAAGCAGTATATTCCCTTGTCGCCGCTTCCGCAGTAGACCGGCTCCCCGGAATGGGCGCAACACACGCCCCACACGGTCCCTCCGGTCAGGTATTTCCAGGCCTCGGTCAGTTTGCCGCCGTCGCCCTCGGTCATTTACCTTCTCCCCTCATTTGAACAGCACAGCCGCCGCTATAGCGACCCCGATCGTGATTATATATAGGATCACCAGGGTCCGGTGCGGGTCCTGCCGGTCCTCCTGGACCAGAGCCGGCTGCTCTTCTCCTTCTGTCAATGTCTTCCTCCATTAATTGGTATAGACATATTTAAGATTGTGGTACGGTTTCGAATTGATAAATAGGGGTAAAACCCATCCCGGAACGGTAGAATTGGCCGAAGGGCTGGCAAGATACAGCGACATAACTCGAGGGCGGGCGAAGGCCAGGTTCCTGGAGGCTGCCCTGGACGGAAAGCTGCGCCAGGCCGGCGAGCTCGCCTCGCCCTGCCGTCTTTGCGAGCGGAGATGCGGGGCCGACCGCAAAGGCGGCAAGGCTGGCGTCTGCGGGGTGCTTGAACCCAGGGTCTCTTCTGAGTTCCTGCATTTCGGGGAAGAGCCGGAGCTGGTGCCCTCCCACACCATTTTCTTTGCCGGATGCACCTTCAGGTGCGCCTTCTGTCAGAATTACGACATCAGCCAGGACCCCGAATGCGGCGCTCAAATATCCTCTGCCGAGCTCGCAAATAGAATTGAGCGAGGCGGAGGCATCAATGTCAACTGGGTCGGCGGCGACCCGACCTCCAACCTGGAGTACATATTGCACGTCATGTACGAACTCAAGGCGCTCAAATTCAATATCGCGCAGGTCTGGAACTCGAACATGTACCTCACGGAAGAGGCGATGGGCGTTCTCGACGGGGTCATCGATGTCTACCTGAGCGACTTCAAATACGGCAACGACCGGTGCGCAAAGAGGCTTTCCGGTGTGGACCGTTATTTCGAGGTCGTATCCCGCAACCATCGGCTTGCTTCGAAACAGTGCGAGATACTGCTGCGGCACCTCGTCATGCCGGGGCATGTCGAATGCTGCACCAAACCCGTGCTGGACTGGGTGGCAAAGAACATTCCCAACGAGGTTATCAGGGTCAATGTAATGGACCAGTACCACCCGGATTTCATGGTCCTGCGGGAGAAGGAGAAATACCCCGAACTCGCGCGGCGGCTGAAGATGCAGGAATATCTCGAAGCCTACGAAAACGCCAGGAAACTGGGGCTGGACCTCGTTTAAGGATGTCCGGGCTCACTTTGGTTTTCGGGTATATGATTTGCGGTTACCGGGCGATTTTTTCATGCCGAACACCGGCGCGCAGGCCAGCATCGGATGGCCCATCCCGGCCTTCGCAAACGTCTCCTGCAAGGGCGCCAGGTCCTTGGATAGCAACGAGACCAGCCCCTTGACCCTCAAGTCCCCGACCGATTGGAACCCGGTCGTTTTTCCGTCAGCAATTATCAGCTTGCGCCGGACACCGTCCCTTTCCCAGACCTTCTGCTCGCACGGGCCTTTCTGGTACGTCGCCGGCGTCCCGATGCCCACGACCGGCGTTCCGAACAGCGTGGCGATGTTGACCTGGTCCAGATGGGAGAAGGATGCCTTTTTACCGGCCATATTGGACGCGGCGATTCCGCCTTGGATCGCGGCCGTGAGCCAGGTCGCCGGTATCTGGCCGTCGAACTCGGCCACATCTCCGGCGGCGTAAATGCCCGGCACCGAGGTCTGCATGTTTGGCCCGACCAAGATACCCCGATTGATCTTCACGCCGGCGGACCGGGCCAGCGAAAGGTCCGGGCGGACCCCGAGGCACAAGACGACGAGATCGGTCATCACGTCGAAAATCTTTTTGTCCGGGCCTTCAAGCTGGACCGAAATGCTGCCTTGCTCCGGGCGGAAGCCGAGGACCTTGTTTTTCAGGTACAGGCCGACGCCGTTCTTTATCAGGATCTCCTCGACCGGCGGGGACATGTCCAGGTCCAGTATGCGCGGCAGTACACGGTCCTCCATTTCCACGACGGACACATCCAGGCCTCTCTTGCGCAGGCCGTAGGCGCATTCCAGCCCGGAGAAGCCGGCCCCAATCACGACCGCCCTCTTCGCCGTCCTGGCCGCTTCCATCAGCTTGCGCGTGTCATCCAGCGAGTTGAAGTAGAACAGGCCGGGGATGTCGACCATCAATATTGGAGGTTTGAAGGGAACGGACCCTGTGGCAACGAGCAATGCGTCATAGGCAAGCTCGGTCCCGTCATCCAGCCCAACCGTTTTGGCTGCCGGTCTTATTTCGCGCGCCTCCCGCCCGAACATCGGCTGGACGCCCGTCTCACGCAAGGCCCGGGCGTCCTGGGTCATTATCCTCTCTTCAGCGAATTCTCCGGAAAGAAGATATGGCAGCGAGCAGAGCGAGTAGGCCCGGGCCTCCCGGGAAACGAGGACGACCTCCCTGCCCAGCTCCCTCAAACGCGTCGCCGCCTGGATCCCGGCGGCGCCGGAGCCTATCACGACCGCGGCCACGGACCCCGACATTGTCTCCCGGACGGATAAACCTGTTCCGGGTCAGCTGTCATGTTCAGGAGGGTCCGGACGGTGACCGGATGTTCTTGCAGGGATGTGTCTGGAGACCGACCGGAGTTTCGGCCACTACGGTGGCACGCCGGGCCATCTCTATATTTTCGTTTCCGTGTCCCCCGCGCTCTGCTCGGCCGAAGCATCCTTGTCCAGCAGGCTCGTGATGGCCGCGATCGCGTCCACATGCTCAGCTTTCGTTACGGGCGACATCCGTGATGACATCTTCTGGGCGTTCATCTCGTCGTTGAGGTCGTTCTTCAGCTCGGCCAACATCCCCGTGAGCATCAGGGTGGAACTGGAGGCGACGAAGAACTCCAAAACGTTCCTCTCGCCCAGCACTCTTGCCCTGACTATTATCCTGTCTTCCCTGCCCTTGGCCTTGCCAAAGTACCACGCTTCGGCGATGTAGGGCGCTTCCTGGGAATATTCCCGGACCAGGCGGATATCGTGGTGCTGGACGGCCGCCTTGCCTATCTCGAAGGCTTTCTTTGACTCGAGCCTTGCGGGAAATGAAAAGACCTTCGTGTCCTTGGAATCCAGTTCCTCGGTGGCCATTCTCTTCAGCATGGCCGTGTTGATGTTCTGGTCCGAAAAAAGAATCGGGCAGACCACCGACGTGAGCTTCTTGGGCATCTTGATCGTTTCCAGGCTGCCCATCGCGTCCTTGTAGGTCAGTACGCCCTCCAAGAACGACTCCGTGCATATCTGCGGGTCCAGGTAGAAGGCGATTGCCTTTTTCTCTTTAGGTTCCACCATGCCCAAAATGACCTCTTCGCCTCTCATCTCGAGTTCCGGTTCGATGTGGTCGAGCCGCAGGGCGGTATCGCTGTAGAGGAGCTTGAAGGTCGTTTTGCCTATCATGGTCGGCATGCTGTTCTTGATGGCGACCTTGAGCCTCACGAAGCCCTGGTAGAACTCCACTTCGGACCTCACCGAGACCTCGCCCTTCGCCGGCTCCGCCGGCGCCTTTTTCTCCGGCGGGGAATATTCTCCGAGCCGGCCGAGGAACCTCTTGGTGCCGGCCAGCGTCCTGGTCGCGCCGTCCCAATTATTAAGGACCGGGGCGAACTCGACCTCGACATCCCGCATGACCGATTTCATTTCGTCCCGGAAGCCATCCGGCTCACCGCCTTCTATGACCACCGCCAGGACCGCCTGCTTTCCCTTCTCGAACAGGATCTTGCTCCCGCCGTACTCCATCGAGCCCAGTTCGGAGGTCGAGTCCTGGCCGATGCTCTCCTTGACGAAAGCCTGGACCGCCCGGAGCATCGAGGTCATTATGTCGACGTCCATGTCGGCCTTTATCCGGCGGGTGGTGTGCTGTAGCAGCCGGCCATCCTCGTACATCAGGAAGATGTCCTCGACGGCAAAGCCCTCGGGAGCCACCTTCCGGACGGAAATCGAAGGCGGGGCGGGCCCTTTGAGCGGCTCGGGTTTCTCTTCGGGCTTGATGGCGATCTCCTCCGCTTCCGGGGGCAGAGGTCCTTTTTCCGGTTCGGCCAGGGTTATATCCGGTCCGGTCCCTGTCTCAACCGGTTCCCCGGTTGGCTTGGCTTCAGCCTCCTCGGCGGGAGCACCGGCTTTCTTCTTGCGGGTAAGTGCCACTGCCGCGGCCACCATGACCACGATCAGCACAACGACCGCCAGGATCCACCACGGGAAACCGGCTTCGACGGGCGGGGCCGCCACGTTGCTCACGTCCACCTCCAAGGAGGTTTCGTCGGAATAGGATGTCCCGTCATAGGACCGGACCTTTATCGCGTGCTTCCCGTTCGTCAGCTTGGTCGTATCCAGCGTGAAGCTCCAGTTCTCAGTCCCCGTTGCACCCTGCCAGGGCCCGTCGTCCACTCTGAACTGGATCGCCATCAACGGCCGGCTCCCGACGCCAGCGATTCCTTGAACGGTGATTGTCATCTTTACCTTCGTGTTGTTGATCTGAGAGATGACGGTGCATGTGGGCGGTTTCTGGACCGGCGGAAGCTTTGCCCGGACCTCGATGGCGATTGCCTGTTCGGTGAAGCCGCCTTTTGCGTCCGTGACCCTGACGGACACTGTGAAGTTGCCGGTGGCATTCGGCCTCCAGGTGATCTTGCCCGTCGTTTCGTTGACGGACAGGTCCGCCGGCCCTGCGACCTTGCTGAACGTGAACGGGTCGCCGTCATCGTCGGCGGCTGTCAAGTTATATTGGTACAATTCGTCGACTGTAACGTTGAGCGGGGCGGTCGAGGTTATCCGGGGGAGACTGTTTCCGACGGAGAGGTCAATGGTGAAGCTGCGCACCTGCGCCCCCAGGCCCGTTGATCTGTTATCGCGCGGGATCACGGTCCAGTAATACGTCGTGCCATTTGCAAGCCCGGATATCGTGTGGTTCTCGATCAACAATGTGAGCTTCGATGGTGGCAGGTGCAACAGGTCAAAAACAGACCCGTTGAAGTAGAACCGATATTCGATCGTATCGTTGTCCGCGTCCGAGCCCCGCCACTTCAATTCGACCCTGGTGGAATTCAACCGGGCATTGTCCGCGGGGGACAAAAGCTCGACCTCCGGCGCGTGAGGGATGTCCACCGTGAAGTTGCGCACCTCGGGAACCGGACCGGGCAGCTCGCCGTCGCACGGCACGACTGTCCACCAGTAGGTCGCGCCGTCGGCCAGGCCGGTCCTTTCGTAGAATGAGTCGTAGGTGACATTCCCCTCGGAAGGCAAGCAGTCGGCGTCGAAGATCTCCTGGGCAATATAGACCGTGTAATCGAGAGTGGCGTTCTCCGGGTCGGTGCCGGTCCAGGTGAGATTCACCTCGGCAGCGGTTATGAGCGCGCCGTCGGGCGGATAGACGAGGGTCACGGCCGGGGCCTCGTTGATGTGCGGGTGGAAAATCGTGATGATGCCCGAGGTTCGTTCCACCGCCAGCGGTATCGTTTCGTTGTCGTCCCGGCAGGTCAGGCGAATCCTGTAATCCCCGTTTCCGACCTGCGATGTGTTCCACAGCCAGTTCCACTCGTCCGCCGCCACGCCATAGGCGAGCTGCTCGAGCCAGTTTTCGTCCGCGTCAAGCAGGTCGATGTCGACGAACATCCCGTCCCCGTCCGGGTCGGAGGCTGTCCAGGTGATGTTCTGGACGCCGGTCCAGTTCTCGCCGCCCGAGGGGCCGGTGAGCGACAGGGCCTGAACGAGATTGTAGTGAATGGTCACATCTTTCAGGCGCGGGGTGTAGCCCGGGTCCTTCGTTGCGAGGAATGCCCTGTACTGCATCCAGCGGCTGCCGTTGTGGATGCCAGATACCCTCTGGCCGCTCGTGTTGTAGAAAGTGCCGTTCGTCCCGTCGGGACCGACGAATTTCGTCTGGTTGAGCTCTCCGGTCGTGTTGCCGGTCCGGAGCTGGAACCTGAGGGATGTGTTGGCCGGGACATCGGCTCTCCAGGTGATATTCCCGAAGTATGCGGTGCCGCCGGAATCATGGGGCTCCGAGGTGAAGTTCCCGGGGGATAAGTAGCGCTTGAGGTCGTAGGCCCAGGTGTCGGCGAGAATAGAACCGCTACTACTCCCCCCGAATAATAGTATTGTTCCAGAAATGCTATCATAAGCCATGCCCGCCCTGACACGGGCGGAAGGCGCTCTTGACGGCACGAGCTGCGTCCAGACATTCCGGCTCAGGTTGTAGGTCCACATGTCCGACATATACCCCGTTTTATAGTCGAGCCCCCCGAACAAAACCATCTCGCCGAGCGATGAATCATATACCATCTGGTGGCTTAGCCGTGCGGGAGGGGTGACCGGGGGCTTCATCTCCGCCCAGGTATCGCTGGTCATATCGTATGTCCAAGTATCGTTCGATATCACATAGCCATTCGTACCTCCGAAAAGCACCATGACCCCGTTTTTCGGGTCATAATCCATAGCAGAATCCCATCTGGCAGGTGGCCTAAAGGCCGGATCCTTCTCCTCCCAAACGTTGTTGCTCACATTATATGTCCAGGTGTCGTTCAAGGGAGCTCCGGATGGATTATCCAAACCACCGTGCAAGACCACCACGTCGTTCTCCGAATCGTATGCCAGGGCGTGTCCCATTCGACGTGGCGGAGCTGAAGCGGGGTGCATGCTCGTCCAGGCGTCCGCGCTAACATTGTATATCCAGGTGTAATCATCCATGTCCCTATTGCCGAACAATACCACCGCTTCGTTGGCGCTGTCATATGCCAATCTGGCGTCAGCGCTGGCGGGCGGTGATGCCACGGGGTGTCTCTCCGTCCACCGGCCGGTCTTCGTGTCAAATGTCCAGGTGTCGTTGTAGCGCATGGTGGAGGAGGGGCCACTAATCCAACCTCCGAATAATACGACGGCCCTGTTCCCATCGTTATAAGTCATTCCGCACGAGACCCTATGAGGCGGGGCCGGGTTCTTCCTCGTCCATTTGTTGTTGGTGAGATTGTAGGTCCAGGTATCATCGCCTTCCTGAGCAGATCCCAGACCCCCGAATAGCACGGCTTCACCGTTCGCTTCATCGTAGACCATCGTGTGGCCGGTCCGGTCCAGCGGCGCGGGGGACGGCTTCTGCTCGGTCCAGGTGTTCGTGACCGGGTCATAGGCCCAGGTGTCGTTCGCATAACCGTTCCATATCAGAGGGTTATTGCCTCCGAAAAGCACGGTCTTGCCGTTGGAACTGTCATAGGCCATCGCAGGACCGTTCCTGCAAGGCGGGGCCTGTGCCGGCGATCGGTTCGTCCAGATATTGGTGCTCACATCGTATGCCCAAGTATCATTCATCCTTTGGTAGTCAGGGTCCAGCCCGCCGAATATCATCATCTTCTTTTGCGTACTATCATAGACCATCGCGCTATATTTCCTTCCAGGAGGCGCGACGACCGGTATGGCGTCCGTCCAGGTCCTGGTCGTCGAATTGTAGAGCCAGGTTTCGTTCCAGCCGGCGCCGGCGCCGAAGAGCACCGCCACCCTGTTGACGCTGTCATATGCCATCCCATGATAACTGTCGATGGATGGCCTCGGGTTGATGTTCCTGGCAATCCATTTATCGGCGCTGATGTTGTAAGTCCAGGTCCCTTCGAAGAAGGCCAGTATCTCGTCGTTGGCGCTGTCGTAGACTATTGGAGCACCAAAAGAGAAGGACGGCGCCGTTTTCGGGAATTTCTGCGTCCAGGTATTGGTGCTGAGATTATAAGTCCAAGTCTCGTTGAGATAACCGCCATTAGGATACGAACTCCCGCCGAATATCACAGAGACGCCTCGGCAGCTATCATAGGCCATCCCATGAGCCCACCTGTGGCCAGGCCATTGGTCCATCCTCGTCCAGTTGTCCAGGTAGGTCTCGTTGAGGGGCAGCGAGACTCCGGCCGCCGAGATTGTGGCATTGGCGGCGGTCCCGCTGCTGAAGCCGGGGCCCGAAACGGTCCAGGCGGACCCCGCACCCGCCTGCGGAGAACAGACCGGGAGGACCAGGAGCAACATCACAGGGAGAACCATCTTCTTCATCGGCAGGCCATCCGACGCTTTATACCTTTTTGTGATTATATATAAGTGATGCCTGCCGGGACGGCGCTATATCTTCGTTTCCGTGTCCCCCGCGCTTTGTTCGGCGGAGGCCTCCTTGTCGAGCAGGCTGGTGATGGCCGCCACGG
>Ga0315291_10002122_pt1 | contig 26120 bp, 26 predicted proteins | sample YL17G12_20_MG_FD_203070 | JGI IMG/M metagenome (GOLD analysis project Ga0315291, IMG submission 203070) | Sediment microbial communities from Yellowstone Lake, YNP, Wyoming, USA - YL17G12_20 | ecosystem: Environmental > Aquatic > Freshwater > Lake > Sediment | place: USA: Wyoming | collected...
GATGAAGGAGACCATGATCAAGAAGGTGGGCATATTCAGGGACAAGAAACCGATGGAGGAAGCCCACGCGAAGATCAAGGAGCTCCAGGAGCGGCACAAGCGCATCACGGTCCAGAACAAGAGCAAAGTCTACAATTTGGACCTGATCCGGGCGCTTGAGCTCGAGGGCATGCTGGACGTCGCCGAGGCGATCGTCGTGGGGGCGCTGAAGAGGGAAGAGAGCAGAGGGGCGCACTCGAGGCTCGACTTCAAGGAAAGGGACGATCTCAAGTTCCTCAAGCACACAGTAGCCACCTACTCACCGAGCGGGCCGGTCATAACCTATTCTCCAGTGACCCTGGGTAAGTACAAACCAGAAGCGAGGAGGTATTGACGTGGCGGACCAGGAGATCACTCTGAAGGTCCAGCGGTTCGATCCGACTGCGGACGTCCAACCGTACTGGCAAACATACAAGGTCAAGACGCGGCCCGGCATGACTGTCCTTGACGCGCTCTTCGAGGTACTGAACTACCAGGATGGTACGCTCGCGTTCCGGTTCTGTTGCAGGGCAGGTGTTTGCGGATCATGTGCGATGGTCATCTCAGGGAAGGTCCGCTTGGCCTGCGAGACCCAGGTAGCGACTCTGTTGGGAAAGAACGAGATACTGCTCAGCCCGCTGCCCCACCAGAAGATCGTGAAGGACCTCGCCGTGGACTACGACCTGTTCTTCAACCGGTTGAAGGCCGTCAAGCCGTACCTCGTGGGCAAGGAGCCATACCCGGAGAAGGAGTACATCCAGATGCCCAAGGAACGAGTGCCCATCAACGATCCGATTGACTGCATAATGTGCGGCTCTTGCACGAGCACTTGCACCATGGCCTGGCTCAACAAAGGGTACCTCGGGCCGGCGGCGCTCCTGAAGTCGTACAGGTTCCTGGTGGACACGAGGGATTCCATTCCCGAGGAGCGCCTCGACATTATCGAGAGCGAGGATGGCGTATTCCGGTGCCACACGCAGTTCAACTGCGTGGAGGTATGCCCGAAGAAGTTGAACCCGACCGAGGCCATCCAGAGACAAAAGATCAAGCTGATCAAGCGCAAGTTGTTCGGACGCAAGAGGAAGTCCTGAAAGATTGAGCTAAGAACCTAGAACCAGAGGGAGTCGCCTCCCTCCGCGACAGCATTTCTTCGGAACAAATAGGAATGTAGCTGTTGCGCATGATGCACAACAGAATCGTTTTGCCAGGGATCCTCTACTTCTTCTTCCTATCTTTCAGGGATGTGAAGAAGTCGTGGTGTTCTTCCTCGTCCTCGAGGATCGATTCGAAGATGAACCTTGTGGTCGGGTCTTTCTCGGCGTCGGCCAAATCCTCTATCTTCTTGTACATCTCCATGGCCTCTTCCTCGGCCTTGATGTCGTTGTCCACCATCTCCCAAAGCGACTTGCCAACGTTGATTGGGGCTGGCTTCGTTGTTGGGACACCGCCGAGGTACCATAGGCGTTCGGCTATCTTCTCGGCGTGCTTCATCTCCTCGACTGCGATCTCCTTGAACTTGTCGCTCACGGCGAAGTGGTCCACACCCATCCACTGAACATGCTGCCACATGTACTGGACGGACACCTGGATCTCCCTCGCGATCGCTCCATTCAACATTTCCTTCAGCTTCTCGGATGCCAAGTTTACTCCCTCCTTTCACTGGCACACATCCCGCACTCGTGTGCTAGGGTATGGCTCAGATTGCCTACGGGGCGTCGAATGCAGTGAGTGCCCTTAAAGCTTTTCGCGTAGACGAGAGGGTCTGTGGCAACGCTAGGGAGCGCTGGCCGCAAACAATAATATGATTCCAAGTGAGTCAGTCATGGAAGGAAGCGCAATGTTCACCATGGAAGTGGAGTTCAAGGGCGGGCAGAAGGTTCATGTGGCTCTCAGGCAGCCTCCGACCCCGACGGTGAAGCACCTAGCCACGAAGATACCGTTTCATTCTTCAGCGCACCGGTGGGGGGACGAGATATACTTCGAGGCCCCCTTTCATTCCGATCTCGAGCATGACGCCCGTCAGGATATGGAGGTGGGAGACGTCGCGTTCTGGCCGGATGGGGACGCGATCGCCATCTTCTTCGGCCCGACCCCTGTGAGCCAGGGTCACATGCCCCGGGCGTACAGTCCGTGCAACATCATCGGCAAAGTCGAAGGCGACATCTCCCCTCTCAAGGCGGTCCATGAAGGCGTGCCTCTAGTTGTGAAGAAGATCTGAGTCTCTTGAGCGCTACTGGCAGGTGTATCCGCCATCCACTGAGAACGCCGTTCCCGTGATGAAACTCGCGTCATCCGAGGCGAGGAACAGGACTGCGTCGGCGACTTCTCTCGGATCGCCGAGCCTTCCGATGGGGTGGCATTCGCAAAGTATCTTCCTGTACTTGTCTATCGGCATATTCCTTGACCTCGCCTCCTGGTGGAACATCGGCGTCTCGATTTCGCCGGGGCAGACGCAGTTCACGCGGATGTTCTTGAGAGCGTAGTCCAGCGCGAGGCATTTGGTCATCAGGACCACGGCCCCCTTCGACGTGTTGTATGCGATGGCGTTTCTGTCCCCGACGAGGCCGCTGCAGGACGCGTTGTTGACTATTGCGCCCTTCTTCTGCCTGAGCATGACGGGCATGACCTCCTTGGACACGAGGAACACGCCCTTGACGTTTATCTCCATGATCCGGTCCCAGTCCTTCTCGGAGACGTCCTCGACAGTCCCCTCGACGAGTATGCCAGCGTTGTTGAAGACGACATCTATCCTGCCGAGTTTCTTCAGCGCGCTTCTGACCATTCGCTTGACATCTGCTGACTTGGACACATCTCCGACGAACAGGAGCGGGTCATAGCCCTTTCGTTTCAGGTCGGCCACGGCTGCGCGCCCTTTCTTCTCCGAGATATCCAGGATGGCCACCCGCGCGCCTTCTTCCATGAACCTCTCCGCCGTCGCTTTGCCTATCCCGGACCCGCCGCCCGTGACGATCACGGCCTTCCCTTCAAATCTGCGCGAGGACAATCTGATCAGACCCAGGGTGGAATCAGCGGCCCTTTCATTAACCTTGCGCAGGCCGCGCCCAGCAAATACAAATAACAGCTGGTGATTCGCAGTGTCGGCACTATGGCAATGAAGGTTCTTGGCATCCTCGGAAGCCCCTGCTTGAACGGCAACACGGCCTCTCTTCTGGACGCCGTGCTTGAGGGAGCGCGCGGGGCGGGCGCGCTCGTGGAGAGGTTCGACCTTGCCAGGATGAAGATAGGCCCCTGCCTCGAATGTGGTGGCTGCGGCACAGGTGCTTCCTGCGTTCAGGGTCGCGATGACATGATCCTCGTCTACGAGAGGATCAGGAGCGTCGATGCTATCGTGCTCGCGTCTCCCATATTCTTCATGGGCGTGACCGCACAGATGAAGGCCATGATCGACAGATGTCAGTGCTACTGGGTGGAGCGTTTCGTCTTGAAGCGAAGGGCCTACGATGGAAAGAGACGCCCGAAGGGGCTCTTCGTGTCATGCGCCGGAGGTCCCAAGGAGTTGGTGTTCGAGCCGGCGCTGCATGTCATCAAGGCCTTCTTCTCAGCGATAGACTACGATTACTCCGGCGAGGTACTTCTGGGGCACACTGACGATCCTGGTTTGGAGCCGCGGAAGAATGTGGCTATCGAGAAGGCGAAGGCTGCGGGAAGGGCTCTTTGCAGACAATAGCGACCACGTGGCCGATCAGAGCAGCTTGCCGCCCCTCATGACCTGGACTGTCTTGCCGTCGGTCTTTTCGACTTCTATGTTCGCCCCTGGAGCACTTACAAAGTCCCAGTGCATCGTGGACTGAGAGCGCCCGCCAAATCCCTTGTTCCCGCCGAAGGCGATGTGCACTGTCCCCTTGACCTTCTCATCCGTCAGTATGTACCCGAAAGCGCGCTTGATCCTCGGATTGAACCCTATGCCGAGCTCGGCGATGTTGGTGGTTCTGACAGGGGCGTACTTGGTCTTGTCGAGCGCCTCGCACCCATTGAAGCTTGAGATCAGCGCATCCACATTTCGGCTCGCGGTGACTCTGTCTAGAAGCAGACGGCCTTGTCTGAACTCCAGATGGACATCAGTGATGATCTTCTGCGAATAGCTGTCTCTTGTCACGGGACAGAAGAAGGTTCCCTCGCCGACGGTCTCTCGCGGCGCGAAGAACAGCTCGCCCGCGGGAAGGTTCGCCCCTCGGTCGCCAGCGTCGTAGTCCTCCTTGCTGATGACGCCGTCGTCAATGATGTGCATCTTTCCCTTGATGTCCAATCTGAAATCGGTCCCCTTGTTGTCCCACACATGCACCCGGGCAGCGTCCTTGAACTTCTTCTCCATCTGCTTCCCTATGCGCATCAGGGTCTCGGGCGGCACGGTCATGCCACGGATGATTGCCTCCTCGAGCTCTCCGTAGCTGATGCCATAGGATCTCGCGGCAGCACGGGTCGGCCATCCCGCGTAAAGCCATTTCTTGGCTTTGGTGGGATGGGACATGAGATCTCGAATCGGCATCATGCTCTTCTGTCTAGCGTGCAGCTTCTCGCGCGGAAACCGGGCCGCGATCGAAGGATCATCGAGCTCCTCCACACCGATGATCATGTCGCATTCCTTGACGGCTCCCACGAAATGCTTCGGAATGACAGCCAGGGTGGATGCCGGGATCTTGTCGTAGACCTCTTTGGTGTACTTGTCTGAGGTTACGGTTATCATCGGGATCGCGCCGACCTTGTATACTTCGAGCGCAATCCCTTCCAAAAGCTGGAGTGTGTGGGCTCCACCTCTTATGACGACAGCGTCTCCGCGAGACAGGTTCGATGTCTTCACGATGTTCTTGGCGCACGCCATCATAGAATTCCTCGAGACTGTCATACTGGCCCCAACCGATGTGCGGCAATCTAGTCGCCAGCACTACTTATAGGTGTCGAACGTGCACTTGGCGATTGTCGGCGCCGTTCAGAACTCCTTCAGAACGATCGAGGGCGAGCAGCTGCGCAGGTACTGTCTACAGCTGAGGCACGCCGTCAATTTCGGGCCCTCGGATTCCCAGGCACTCACTTGTCTGTAGCCAGCCTTCTCGAAAAATGTGGGCGTGCGTGCGAGTGCCCAAATCTTCGACGCTCCTCTCTTCTTCGCTTCCTCTTCCAGGGCAGCCACAAGCTTGCGTCCAAGCCCCCTTCCGCGCAGTTCTTCCTTGACCGCGACGCACTCAAGTGAGAACACCCCTCCCTGCATCTTGAGTCCAGCGCATGCCACCAGCTCTTCCCCGTCGAAGAACCCGTAGGCCTTCACGAAATCGCTGTAGGCGCCATCCTCGAGGCCAGAGTTCAGTGCGAGATGCCTCATAGAGGCGAAATCGGTCGTCTCCTTCAACTTCAGCGCCTTTCCGGGTCGTATGGCCATTGTATGGTCCCAGGAACGCCTATTGTATTATCTCTTTCGGATGGGCCCAACGCATTTGCCGCGAGACACTCATGCCCTCTGCAGGGAACGGATCTTGGCACTTCGGCGGTGCCCGGAGTTGTCGATATTCGGACTAGTTCAACGGCCGAGGCGTTTTCGGTGCTAGTCCTTATAAACAAAAAGCGATATGCCGAATTGAGCATGTCGGTAGAGTCGAACGGCTTGGCCAGTATATCGTCCGTGACGGCGGATCGTTTCGGCCGTGAGATAAAGGGGCTGAGGATCTCCGTCACTCAGAGGTGTGACCTCGCGTGCTCACACTGTCATAGGGAGGGTCAGGCGCCGTCATCGAGAGAGATGTCGCCCGAGGAGATAGAACGGCTTGTCGGAGTTGGAGCCTCGCTCGGGATCAGGAAAGTGAAGATCACTGGAGGCGAACCTCTTCTGCGAAACGACATCGTTGACATTGTTGCTCGGATATCTCCAATTGTCTCAGAAGTATCCCTGACGACGAACGGCTCACGCCTCTCAGGCCTAGCGCATGACCTCAAGACGGCCGGTTTGAAGCGCGTGAACGTCAGTTTGCACACACTCGACCCAAAGAGGTATATGCGCCTCTGTGGAAGCGAGGATATCTCAGAGGTCTTGGCAGGCATTCGGAGCGCCATCAACTCCGGGATGAATCCTGTCAAGGTGAACATGGTCGTCTTCAGGGGCGAGAACGAGTCTGAGATCCAGCCCATGATCGAGTTTTGCGGCGGTGTCGGAGCGATCCTTCAGCTCATAGAGTTCGAGGCCGATCGTGAGAGCCTGAACGGAAGCGAGTTCACAACGAGGTACTTTCCTCTGAAAGGGGTCGAAGAGGAACTGGCGAGGAACTCTGTAGGGATGTCCGTCAACGAGCTGCACAGGCGGAGAAGATACGTTCTTCCGAACGGCGGAACACCTGTGACGGTCGAGGTCGTCAGACCGATGCACAACACCGAGTTCTGTTCGAGCTGCACTCGTATTCGTATGTCCAGCGACGGACTGCTCAAGCCATGCCTGCTTGACCGTTCAGGGGAAGTGGATGTGCTCTCTCCCCTGAGAAATGGATCATCTGATTCGGAACTAGGCAGACTCTTTCTCAAAGCGATAGGCAACAGAAGGCCTTACTGGAGGTAAGCATCAGATGAGCATAGAAGTGGCAATATCGAAGAGGCCCATCTCCGTGGAAAAGGTCATTGGATCGGTGCTCTGTCCGTCGGCAGGCGCGACGGCGGTTTTCATCGGGACCGTGCGGGACAGATCGGAAGGAATGAGAGTTACGAGAATGGAGCTCGAGGCGGCCGAGGACCTTGCGAAGCGGGACCTGGCGAGGATAGCCAAGGCCGCGGCCGACAGATACGATGTCTGCAGGATTTCAGTCCAGCACAGGGCCGGAAAGATGAACGTCGGGGATGTCATCGTGGTGATAGCCGTAAGCTCGCCTCACAGGGAAGATGCGTTCAAAGCCTGTAGATTCGTCATTGACGAGCTGAAGAAGAGCACGCCCATCTGGAAGAAGGAGATCGGCGGCGGAAAGCAGAGATGGGTGAAGGCGGGGTGATGGTTCCTTGGCAAGAATGGTTGACATAAGCAAGAAGAAGGTCGTGAGGAGGACGGCGGTCGCGGAAGGCTCTCTGGAACTCAAGCCCTCGACTCTGAGGGCGATTGCGATTAACGCTGTCAAGAAGGGAGATGTGATATCGACCTCGAAGCTTGCGGGCATCCAGGCAGCGAAGGCGACTTCCTCGATCCTTCCACTATGTCACCAGATACCGCTCACTTCCGTTGAAGTCGATGTGTCTGTCTCTCACAGAACTCTCGACGCGCGCTGTTCGGTCACGGCCGACTACAAGACCGGGGTCGAGATGGAGGCCCTGGTCGGCGTTGCTGTGGCATTGCTGAACGCATGGGACATGGTGAAATACCTGGAGAAGGATGCCCATGGCCAGTATCCGCGGACGAGGATGTCGGAGGTCGGGGTTGTCAGCAAGAAGAAAGGAGGACGATGAGATATGGGAGTAGATGACCACAGACGCAAGGCGCCGAAGAGCGTGTCGTTCGCTGTCATCACCGTAAGTGACACCCGAACCGAGGCTGATGATCTCTCGGGAAAGGCTATCACGCAGCTGATGGAGCGCGCGGGTCACAAACCCGTCCGCAAAGCGATAGTAAGGGACGACATCCCTGAGATTCAAAGAGCTCTCAGAGAATCTATAGAAGACTCCCGCGTACAGGCGATCATCATCAATGGCGGGACGGGGGTCGCCAAGAGGGATGTCACGTTGGAGGCGGTTTCGCATTTCGAAGAGAAACCTCTGCCAGGGTTTGGGGAGCTGTTCCGAACACTGAGTTACCAGGAGATAGGAAGCGCCGCGATGATGTCTCGTGCGGCCGCGTTCGTGTCGGAAGGCAAGATCGTGTTCTGCCTTCCAGGTTCAGAGAAGGCAGTGAGGCTGGCGACGGAGAGACTGATCGCTCCCGAGCTTGGCCACCTTGTCTGGGAGGCCAACAGATGAGGCCTTTGAGACGCCTCATCCAATTGGACGAAGCTATCGGGCTCGCGCTATGCGAGGCGGTCGAGGAGAAGAGGACGGAAGTCGTACAGCTCCTGGACGCCTCCGGAAGAGTCGTTGCTGAGGACATTGTCTCCGAAATCGAAGTGCCTCCATTCTCTAGGTCGGCGATGGACGGCTACGCCGTCAGGGCCAAGGACACCTACGGCGCCGCAAAGCTCAAGCCGGTCAGCCTGAGATTGCGTGAGAAGATCTATGCAGGTGCGATCCCGAAGAGGTCAATTGCCAAATCCGAGTGCTCCGAGATCGCCACGGGTGCGATGTTGCCCAAGGGTTCCGATGCCGTCGTTATGGTCGAGGACACGGAGCGGCATGAGGGCAAGGTTCTGGTGAGCGAGGCCGTGCACCCTGGGCAGAATGTGTCCAAGAAGGGAGAGGACATCTCAAAAGGGACTCCGGTCGTCTCGAAAGGCGAACTCATCAACCCTAGCAAGGTAGGTGCTGTCGCCGCATTGGGTCGGAAGTCTGTCAAGGTCTATGCGCGGCCGCTCGTTGGCGTAATCCCAACTGGCAACGAAATCGCCGAGCTGGGTCGAAGTCTCAAGCCCGGTCAGGTGTACAACATCAACAGCTACACTCTAGCCGCGGTCGTCGCGTCCAACGGCGGAGATGTTAGAAAGCTCGACATCGTGGATGACTCGCTCGAGGAGCTGGAGAAGGTCGTGAGGGATAACGCGGACTGCGACATGTTGGTATTCTCAGGAGGCAGCTCTGTCGGAGAGAAGGACATAATGCTCGATGTCCTGGAGCGGAATGGAAGGGTGGTCTTCCACGGGGTCGCTATCAAGCCGGGGAAGCCGACGCTGTTCGGGGTCGTGGGCCAGCAGCTGGTGTTCGGCATGCCTGGATATCCCACTGCCTGTCTGTCGAACGCCTATGTGCTCCTCGCGCCGGTCCTGAGGAAGATGGCCAGACTGCCATCGAAGTCTCCTCAGACGGTGACTGCGCGAATGGCGAAGAGGATCGTGTCTACAACTGGTAGGACGCAGTTCCTGACCGTCAAGTTGGCTGGCGATGTGGCTCATCCGGCCTTCAAGGAGTCGGGAGCCATCACAAGCATGGCATTCGCCGACGGATATGTTGTCATTCCCGCGGATGTAGACATGCTTGAGAAAGATGAGGCAGTCGAGGTATTTCTTCTCTGACTTCCACTAATCGCTTGACGCGACAGCAACTAGTAGTCTTTGTTGTCGCGCTTCGTGTAGTAGAAAATCAGATCCTCTCTGTCATACCCTTCCTTCTTGAAGAGATACATGGACTCGGGGTTGTCGTGCTCGATGTGCACGCAGAATATGTGTCTGCCCCTCCGCCTGAGGGTCCTCTCACAATGCCTGATGAGCGCCGTCGCAATCCCTCTCCCTCTGGCCTCGGGCACGACGGCCAGCCGGTTTATCCAGGCCTTTCGGCCATCGTCGCTAGCGACCACTGCGCCCAACATCTTCTTCCCTTCGAAGGCGCCAACGAACAGCTCAGGATCGTTCCTCCTCTGCCTCCTGAGGTTGGGCGGACTGTCCCTGCCCCTGACCTTGAAATGAAGCCCTGACTCCATCCAAAGCTTGCTCATTCCCTTGAGTTCCGATTCCTTCAGAGGTCTGATATCGATGTCCGTCATCTTCACGACCGGCCGTATCTCACAGAGGCCCTTCATCCCTGGCGTATGCGGCGACAGCATTCATGACATTGAAGACCTCAAACGCCTCAAGGACGTCCTTGGCCTTGTACGAGACCGTCTTGATATCGACTCGCTTCGTCATCGGTATCCCTGACACGTACTGAGCCATCAGAGGTCGCTCGAACTCGACCTGCATTAGAACGGGGCGCTTGACCACGAACGGTCGTATGTCTCCGACCCTGCCAAGAGCTTCTTTCGCGCCTCTCCTGATCATGTCGCATGCCTTCTTGGGAGTGAGCGAATGAACGCCGTAAAGCCCGACGCCAGTCTTCGTAGGGACACCCACGATGTTCTTCGCGAGTCTCTGCGCCTGCCTTACAGCGTGAGCGTCTCCGGAAACGAAAACGAGCGGCACTCCGAAATGGCCGGCAATGGCCGCGCTCAGGCCAGATTCGCCCAACGTGACTCCGTTGAACTTCAGCTCCGCGATGCTGTAGGTGTAGGTGTGGCCCAGAGTTCCCGCATGCGTGTGGCGCATCGAATGATAGCCGATCTGCAGGGAAGCGTCGAAATCCTTCGACATTCCCGCCATCATGCCCATGTCGTAGGCGGATCCCTGTACGATTTCGACATCGCTGTCGAGCTGTTCGACATAGATGTTCCTGCCTGTGTCATGAGCGTCACATATCAGTATCTCATCGGCTCCGCCATCCTTGGCTCCCGCAATCGCCGCCTTGACTTCGTCAGTCATCAACTGTCTCGTGCGCGGGAATTCGGAGTTCTTGTGGTCCACCTGGTAGTCGTGCGAGACTGTAGCTACGCCCTCCATGTCCGCGGTTATGTGAACCTTCATGGTATCGCTGGTCGGATGTCCCTACTGAGCTTAAACTTTGGCCGAACTCGACAGTCCAGCTAATTCCAATCTCGCAAAGTCTTTTATCTGGACGCAACGTATATGCGACCCGAGATGACGCAGCCCCCCGCGCCCTCATTGTCCTCTGAGGTTCAAGACAAGAGACTGAGGAGCCTCTCGCGCATCTACGAGCTCACCAGCGAGCTGCTGCACGTCGAGCACATGGACGTCTTCCTGACGAGTATCGCAAATGCTGTCAGCGATATCTTCGGTTTTGACAGAGTGAGCATCTCGATACTGGATGACGAGAGAGGGGTATTCACCGACCACGCTTTGGCAGGATATTCGGAGCAGCAGAAGCAGGAGATACTGTCCAGCCCGTCAGCATTCTCTCGAGAGGAGGTACTCCAGGACTTCAGAGAGGACTGCAGCATATCTAGGATCTCGTACTACATACCTTTCGAGAAGCAGACGAGCACCATCAACGGGTTCGTCGGGGTCAGGGACAAAGGTGCGGCCGTTCAGCCTCGGAAATCTGAGGACAGCTGGCACGAGCTCGACCTCATGTACATCGCACTTCAGAACCGAATGGGAGACCTGATCGGATATCTCCAGGTCGACTATCCACGGGACGGGAAGATACCCTCGATGGAGGTCATTCGGGAGGTAGAGCTGTTCGCGAACATCGCCGCCGTTGGGGTAGAGAACCTCAACATGTTCAAGCGCGCTCAGGACCTTCTCGAGGAGAACGAACTCAGGACGAACAGGATGCTGGACCTGTTCGAACTCATTAGAAGCGTTCTGAGGGTAGACGACCTCGATGTCGTCTTGCAGAAGGTTTCGGACGCGTTGGCTTCCACCTTCGGTTTCAGGAAAGCGGGCGTGTCGGTGTTCACGGAAGGTTCGAACAGGGTGACCGTCCACGCCATGACAGGGTACGCGCCAGAGGAGGAAGACGCTGTCAGGAGAAGCAACATAATGAAGGACAAGGTCCTCGAGGATTTCAAAGAGGAGTTCAGAATCACCAGGACCGGCTTCTTCATTCCAGGCGAGCGCCAAGGCAATGTATCTTCGTTCGTGTTCCTGGAGAATCCGTCAAATGCAACTGCGCCAAGGGTGACTGTAGACAGCTGGCACGAACTCGACCTACTCTACTTCGCAATGTATGATCGGGACGGCAAGATTCTGGGTTACATCCAGCCGGACTATCCGAAGGACGGCAAGATCCCGACCAAGGATACGATAGAATCCATGGAGGCCTTCGCGAGCATCGCGACCATAGCGGTCGAGAACTCGGCCATGTTCACTCGAGTCGATGAGGCGAAGAACCAGGTGCGAATGTACTTGGACCTGCTGACTCACGATGTTGGAAACCTCGTGACCCCGATCAACGCCTATCTCGAGGTCGTGATGGGAACGACCCAGCTTACCCCCGTCCAGTACAAATATCTTTCATCCGCTCAGGAGTCGGCGCGAAGCATATCCCATCTGGTCAGGAACGTCAGAAGATCCGCTCAGATGCTTGAGACAGCGACCATCGAACTCGTCCCTATGAACCTGACCAAGTCCATCAAGCAGACCGCCAATGAGGCGAGAAGCGCGTTCTTGTCGAAGAAGGTCAACATAAGGCTGAATCTCCCCGACCAGGACATATGGGTCATGGCGGACAACTTCCTTGACGAGGTCATGTACAATCTTCTGACGAACGCGATAAAATATGACGAGCACGAGGAGATCGTCGTTGATGTCGAGCACAGCCCCGTGGAGTTCGAAGGGCGGAGGTATGCGCAGGTGAAGCTTACTGACCGCGGGATCGGAATCCCTGACGACTTCAAGGACAAGGTCTTCACCAGGGAGTTCAAGAAGCTCGTCAAGCCTGACCGACCGATTCTCCAGAGATCCAGGGGAGCGGGTATGGGCCTGTCTCTGGTTAGGGCGCTCGTCGAGCGCTATGGCGGGAAGATCTGGGTGGAGAACAGGGTGTACGACGACTATACGAGGGGAAGCGCATTCTCTTTCATCCTGGCCGTTCCTTAGGTCCCCGCACAGACTGAGTCAGGAAACGATTTATATTGCACTTCTTCATGTGCCAGTCGGAACTGTACCATGTCTCTGTCCGATGAGGTCAATCTGATCAAGAAGAAGAATGGGATCGTCGGGAGGGACAAGGAGCTAGAGAAGGCGCTTGCCGCTATAAGTTCGGGCAAACACCTTATGATCGAGGGTCCGGTCGGCGTGGGGAAGACCATACTCGCGGTCGGAGTCGCGCGGCACTTGGGTAGGCCTATATTGAGAGTGGACGGCGACGAGCGATATACCGAACAGAAACTCTCGGGATGGTTTGACCCTCCGGTCGTGCTGGAGAAGGGCTACATCCCTGATGCGTTCATACCTGGTCCGTTGACCAGCGCGATGCGCGAGGGTGGAGTGCTTTTCATGAACGAGATGAACCGGATGCCAGAGGGGGTGCAGAACATCCTTCTCCCCGCTATGGACGAGGGCATCATCGAGATTCCCAAGATCGGCACGATCAATGCCAAGGTCGGTTTCGTGGTCATCGGGACCCAGAACCCGCGAGAGTTCGTTGCCACAACCGCTTTGTCAGAGGCTCTCTCCGATCGCTTCGAACTCCTTCTCCTGGACTACCAGTCTGAGGAGGACGAGGTGGAGATAGTCAGGAGGAACATTCCTAAGGCATCTGATGAACTGGTCGCTAGAGCAACTTGGATTGCCCGGCGCACAAGGTCTCATGCCAACATAAGGCGAGGAGCTAGCGTCAGGGCGGCTATGAGCATTGCAGGGTTGGCCCCCGCGCTCTCGTCAGATCTATTCGAGGGGGTTAGAAAAGCGTCACAGATGGCGCTGCCAACAAGGATAGAGATGCGGGAGGAGTCCAGGAGGACTGCTGATGAGGTCATTGATGAGATAGTCCGCGAATGCTTCTCGCTGCCGCCTCCCGAGTCTGGAAGGCCGCTCGAAGACGAAAAGAAGAAGGAGCCTGAGCGCAGGAAGAAGTCTGCCGACGAGGAACGCGTGAAGCGGATGGACATTCCGGATCTGGTCCGAATACTCGAGCAGAGCGCTCCGGATGAGCTTTCGGGAAACGACGACATCGGATGGGCGATTGCTCAGAATTACTCCCGGTTGAGGCCGTTGTTGCCAAACCAGGCCCTGGTGGAGATGGCGAAGCGCATCGCGATAAAAGCCACCATCAGGAGGGTGCTTCAGTTGCTCGGACCGGTTTCCCTTCCCAGTCACCTTGCTCGGAGCGAGTATACGCTCGGTGAGGACGCGGAGATAGATGTCGAGTCGACCCTCGACCAGATCATCGAGAAGAACCACATCGAACCATCGGACATCATCGTGGAGAGAAGGGAGCCGAGGAAGCTCGCCGTCGCGCTGATATTGGATGCCAGCCTGTCGATGAGCGGAGACAAGCTGGCCATGGCGACTGCCGCGATAGCCGTCCTGGCGTTCAGGCTCAAGACGGTCGACTACCTGCTGATAACATTCAACGACCGTCCGTCCGTCTTGAAGAGAGTGAACCAACCGAAGAACCTCGATGATTTGATATCGGACCTGTTGGACGCGCACGCAGGCGGGTACACGAACATCGAGTGGGCGCTCGTCAAAGGAAAGGAAGAGCTCTCGCTCGCCGAGACGAGGAACAAGGTCGGGATAATCGTGACCGATGGCAACTTCACGGTTGGCGATGACCCGTCCGAAGCGGCTTCGAGATACAAGCGCTTGTTCGTTATCATGACCGAGAGCCATGACTGCCAGCCAGGCATTTGCGAGGAGATGGCGGCGCGAGGGGGCGGTAGGATGTACGCGGTCGCGAACTTCGACGAGATCCCGCGCGTGCTGTACCGCGTTCTTAGGGTCGTTTCCCAGGGCGCTCCGGCGCACAGGTCTTAGGAGTTGCTCCTTCCATGTTGGAGGCGGAGCTGCTCCTGAGGATTCCGAAGATGTGGATCACTGAGATGCCACAGCGACACTCCGTCTCGATCAAGATCGTTGGAAGACGCCCATCCGGGAAGCTCGGGGTCAGGGACCTGGTGGAGATCTCCGGGAAGCAGGAAGACCTCGAGCAGATCTTGAGGGAGTTCGAAAGAGAGCCATGGGTCAAGAGCTATGACCTCGATTTCGTGAAGTCGGGGAAGATGGTGGGCGAGGTCGTGACCCACAAGTGCCTTGCGTGCTCCTCGCTCGCGGGCTCCGACTGTCACCTCATATCGGCGGACGTTCGGCCGGACGGCGCCGTTCAATGGCGGCTTATGACGAGTTCCAGGGATGAGGTCAAGAAGCTCATCTCGAAGCTGAAGAAGGCCAAGTGCGAGGTGGAGCTTCTCAGACTTTCCCCGATAGATGAGCAAGAGGTTCTCACCTCGCGTCAGGAGGAGATCATCATGATGGCGTTCGAGAGGGGGTACTTCGAGACGCCCCGGAAAACTAAGCTGAAGGACCTCGCTAGGATCACCGGGGTATCGCAAGCGACCCTCTCGGAGATCCTGAGAAAGGGTCAGAAGAGTATAGTTGTCGATTTTCTCAGGGGTAAGCGGAAGGCCGTCTGAAGGTATCGCGGCACGCAGGACGTATTTGAATCTGTCGTGGACGGGAAAGGCCCCGTAAATGCCCAAAAGAAATGCTTATATAAGGTCAGGAGGGCAAATTGCCATCCAATCTTCCCCCCTCTTTCTTTTTCTTTGTTCTCTCTACCAGTCCTCGACAGGGTTGTACCACATCGTCTTCGTTCCGACCTTTGACCGCATCTTCCACTTGAACGACTTGGGCTTGTTCTCGATGTGCGACAGCATCCTGTCCACCCGCTGCCCGACGATCGTCTTGTCTTCCTGAGAAAGTTGGGGATACTCGTATGCGAACTTCTTCACCTTGTTCAGGTTCATGGTAGCCGTGTAGCACCAGCCCCAATCGTTGAACAAGTCGACGAAGTCGAATATCTTCATGTTGATGTTCTCCCCGTCGCTCTCGCCGAGGTCGTGCCCCCTTATCAGCACGATCAGGTCCTTGATGTCCTTCTCGTTGATCTTCACGACCTGCAGTTTCTGCATCATGAGCTCCCCGAGAGGCACAGTCGGCGAGTCCTTCTCAAGCCGTCCCGCGTAAGGCACCGTGTGGTTCATCTCGAGCTGGTCATAGAATATCTCCACCATCGGAACGCGCCCTCCGAAGAAGATGTGCCTCGTCTTGCCGAACTGATAGAGGAATCGCGGGTCGGTCTTGTATCCCCTCCCCTGGACGAAATCGTAGAGAGCGTTCCTCTGTTTACCGTAGGCCACGAAATCTATGTCGGTGAAGACTTTCGTCCCCAGCCTCGCGAGGTTCCTCCAGAGGGTTTCGTACTCCTTGCTGTGCATGTATATGGCCATGCCGCCCATGACCCTGAGCAGGAGCCCTTTCTTGGCGGCCTCGTTCACCAGGGTGTTCGCCTCGTCAATGAACACCTCGGGCTTTGGGTACTCTTCAATCGGGATGTCAGCTGGCAATCGGACAGTCATAGGTTACCCCTCGATTCTCCTCCACATTGTAGTCCACGGAAATCAACCCGATGTGAACACGTAGTTCTTCATCTTCGTGTCGGCCAAGGTCAGGAGAACTCCCCTCAGCACTCCTTCGCCGTATTCGCTCCCCGGGTTCACGCAGAAAGTCTTGCCGATCCACTGTGCAGCTCGTGATTCGTGTATGTGGCCGTGCAGGCCGAGGAACGGCTGGTACTTCTTGATCGCGTCCATGACGGCCTTGCTGCCGACATGTTCCGTCTCCCCTGCGGACTGTCTCATATCCCTCAGTTTCGGCGCGTAGTCGAGCACCGACCCGTACGGAGGGTCGTGGAAGTTGAATATCGCCCTCGGCATGTTCTTGATCGTTGATGCGAGCTTGTCTATGTTCTGAGCCAATTCTGGCTCCTGCCACTCCCTCGGCGTGTCCCAGGGCGTCGGCGAGGTGTGAGCGATGGTGATCATCTCATATCCGAGGAGGTCGACGTTCTTCATGGCGCAAGGTATCATGACCTTCGATTTCTCCAAGATGTCGTCCATTTCCAGCGGATCGTCGTTCCCCGGAGCCATGAATATCTGGGCCTTGCTGTCCTTGAGTTTCTCATCCGCGAGATCGATCCAGTGCTGCAGCCTCTCGTTGATTAGCCTGTGGAAGATCTTCATGACGTCGTCTTGGTTGGACCGCAGGCGGTCCGCCTCCTTCTTGTCGGTGAGATAAGGATAGAACCCGATTGCGTCTATCTTCTTGATCTGGTTCTCGAGCTCGGTCTTGTTGTTCAAGTGCATGTCCTGTGCCAGGAAGTTGCAGTCGAAGCTGCCGTTGCCGTTGTCAAATATCGGGACCACCATCTTGCCAGCAAGGTCTCCGAGCGCGATCGCCACATCGACGTTGTATATCGATATCGCGCTGATGAATTTCCTGAAACACAGTTCTGACCCATGCAAATCAGTCACGAAGAACAGTCTTATCGGCCGCAAAACCTGCCCCCTCAACGCCTCCGGCTTTTGGAGTAACCGAGTAAACATAAGGACGCTATTTAACCATATTGTCCAGCGGTTGTGAAACGAAGCGCGCGGACTCGCCTGACACGACGATCCTTGAGGCGGAAATGAGCGTCCTTTCTGGGCATATTCCCGACTCGCTTCTGAGTCTCACATGGAATTGCCACGGATTACATGCGAGGGCGCGCACAAAAGCAGAAAGTGCCGCTGGCAAGTGGTGGTCCCCAGTAATCTGGCTCTTGGCTGTCGATACCTGGTTCTCCAGCAATCTTAATATTGCGATTGCGCGGTAACGGTAGCGAAGAACTGCACGGGTTCTCCGGTTTCTCATGTATGGAGGGAGAGTATGGATCTAGGTCTACCAGAGTGGGTTGCTGACTGGGCAAGGAATGTCCCGAATCTGAAAGTCGCACCTCCGGGTCCCAAGAGCAAGGTCATCATCGATAAGGATAGGAAGTACGTCTCACACGCCTACGACAGACTCTTCCAGTTCACGATGACGCGAGGGTCCGGAGCGGCGATCATGGATGCGGACGGCAATGTCTTCCTGGACTTCTCCGCCGGCATATCAGTGCTGAACGCCGGCTGGGGGAACCCGCAGGTGATCAAGGCGATAAAGGACCAGGCTGACCGGCTGGTGCACTCTCTTGCGAACGACGCCTACTACGATCTTGAGGCTGATTATGCGGAGCTGCTCGCCAAGATATCCCCGGGTGGCCAACTGGAATCCACCTTCTTCGGCAACAGCGGGGCCGAAGCGGTCGAGGCGGCGATCAAGCTTTCTCGGTACTACACAAAAGGCTCCGAGCACATCGCTTTCATGGGTGCGTATCACGGCAGGATCGGGAATGCCCTCGCAATGGCTAGCCGGATCAAGTACAAGTATGGCCACGGTCCGTACGCGCCGGGCATATACTTCGCGCCGTATCCTTACTGCTACAGGTGCTGGTTCAACCAGGAGTATCCGTCCTGCAACATGCTTTGTATCGACTACCTCGAGAAGGGCATACTTGAGTTCGGCGGACCGAGCAACGATCTTGCGTCGGTGTTCGTGGAGCCAGTGCAGGGCGAGGGAGGATACATAGTGCCGCCAAAGGAGTTCCTCCCGCGCATGAGGAAGCTCTGCGACGACAGGAAATGCCTTCTGGTGATGGATGAGATACAGTCCGGCCTCGCGCGCACGGGGGAGATCTGGGAGTGCAACTCTGCCGGCGTAATACCAGACATACTCCTGACGGGCAAGGCCTCGGGAGGCGGCATACCGATCGGCATGTGCATCGCGAAGCACAGCATCATGGACGTGTGGCGGCCGGGCTCTCACTCGTCCACATTCGGCGGGAACGGGATGAGCGTCGCCGCTGGGTTTGCCCAGGTGAAATACATACTCGAGCACGACCTGATGACGAGGTCGAAGGTCCTCGGAGCGCACGCGATGAAGCGGCTGAACGAGCTCAAGGACAAGTACGAGATTATCGGTGATGTCAGAGGCAAAGGCCTCATGATAGGCGTCGAGATAGTGAAGAGCAAGAAGACGAAGGAGCCTCTCTACGTTCCTCAGATACAGGGTCTCGCCTGGAGGAAAGGCCTCATGATGATTACCGCAGGCATGTTCGGCAACGTATTCCGAATCGCCCCGCCGATAGTGATATCTCAGGAGCAGCTGGATATCGGCATAGACATCTTCGAGGATTCCATCAAGGAGACCCAGGCCAAGATGTGACCTCGGGGCCCCTGGCTATTCCTTCGACGCCGCGCATAGACTATTAAACGTCGGACGCCATTGCGGCCACCTGCTCGGAAGATAGGGTGCACATCGCATGCTTCTGCGGAGACAGAAAGAGGAAGATTCTGAGACGACGCTCGCCAGGTGCATCGTTCTGCTGGACGACATAAGGGCATATAGGCGGAAGGATCCCGAGCAGATCGAGGCCCAGTTCGACCCTCTCAAGAAGTCCCGGTTCAAAGACATCTACGACATGTGGGTAAAGGCGCGGCCAGCTGCTGAGAAGATCGTCGACATGCCCCTCAAGATCCCTGGAGCGAAGGAGACGATAAGGCGTCTGGCATGGCTCAAGGTGGCCAACAGGGTGTTCCTCATAGCACTCATATTCTTCGTCGCCCTGCAGATTGTGCCAATCTGGAGGCGGACGCTCGGGCACGAATTCCTGAGCGGCAACGGTCTGATTCTCGCAGGCGTGTTCGTCGTTCTTGTGGTGGTGTCGATGAACATTGCCACGGTCATGGACTATCGGCTCCGCAAGAAGATCGTCGCCTACGAGGAAACCACGATGGACCAGTACGCCCCTGCGAGAGACAAGATGAAGGAATGCATCAACAAGATGATGAAGAGCCTCGCGAGGGAGATCGGCAGGGCCAAGAAGGACCCTGACTACTATGGCCTGGTCCTGTACTTCGACGATTACGACAACATCGAGGTCACGGACAAATGGAGACCCAAGAGCATGTTCTTCTTCAAGAAGACCTACAGCCACTTCCAGGTGGTCCCGAAACCATAGGGTGCTCGCTCCATTCATTCGGATATCGAAAAGAAGAAAGGTTTATGGAAAGGGTTTGCTCGCGTACTGACCTTCTCAGGCCGGAGGCAGCTCCTTCCAAGCCAGCTTCAGGTCGATCCCCTGCTTCTTCCAGTGGTTGACCCACAGGACGTACCAGAGCACGCCGAAGATCCATATCGTTATGTAGACCGCCGATCCCCACAACGATATTGCCCCTAGAGCGTCTACCGTGAAGAAGTAGTAGATCAGTATGCCCACGAACAGCAGGTTGATCAGAGACGCAACCGTGAGGACATATATCGGACCTAATCTGAACTTGTACGGCGAAGCTTCCCAGATAGTCCTGGCTCTCTTCACATACGGGAACAACAGGCCTGAGACGGCCATCACGCCCCACGCTGACATTGCCTCAAGCGCCACGATGGCAATCGCATCGATCGCTTCCGCCCAGTACGCATAGATCCCGATGCCGATTTCGCTCATGACCAGCATGATGACATTGTTCTTCACGGGCGAGTGCCACCTCGGGCTGACATCAGTGAACCACATCGGCCCCAATCTGTCCATGCCCCATGCGAACGCCGCACGGCTGAAGGCGATGTACGATATGGGCATACATAACAGATTGAAGAATATGAACACCGAGCCTATGCAGAACTGCGCGAACCCGTTGTCGGTCAGAAGCGATATCATGCTGTAGGTGTTGCTTCCGGTGGACAGCTGGAAGCTGTCAACGGATGCTCCCTCCCCGTTGTCGATGTAGGCGATCGCACCCAAGAAGTCCTGGTGCATCACGTCCACGAGGCCCCACGAGAACCAGACCAAGAACACGGCCGGTATGACTGCCGCAAGCACCTGTCCAAGAACGATGTTCCTCTGAGGTCGCTTGACTTCACCGCATATGAACGTGATTTGATAACCATATGCGGTCGCCCAAGCTATCGCAGGGAACAACGCAAGTGTCGCGCCGAGATCGAACCCGGGCTTGGCCCCTGCCAGGTCCACCCCATCGTCTCTCACAGCCTGTATCGTCTCGTCGTAGGTCATCGAACCGTCGATACCCGCCTGTGCGTCATATGCCGCCACGAAGTCCGCATGGCTGCTCGTCGTCAGGACGATTCCAGTCACGATCAGCGTGAAGAACGCCAGAAGCATGATCACTCTCTGGTTCATGTTGTAGACCTTCAGGCCAGTTATGACGATGAAGAAGCCCCAAATGTTGACCAATGACCCAATGACCATGATTCCTTCGGTTGACGCACACCAGTTGATCCAGCGCGCGTCTGCATTAAGCGACGCCAGAAGCGATGTCATTCCAGGGTCTGCGCAGAACGGCGCCAGTGTCGCAATCCAGAAAGTCATCACGAACCCTGCATTCGTCATCGACATAGCGATGCCGACAGCGGGATGGATAATCCTCGAGTTAGCGATGTAGTCTCCTCCGCTCCTTGGCATCGAACCGCCCAGGAACCCCCAGACGAACGCTATGCCGAATATGCACATCAGCGATGCCAGAATAGAGCCCACCAGCATATTCCCATGTGGTGAGATGAAAAGCCCCCAGCTGGCCATCGTCCAGATGCCCACGCCTAGCGTGTTGTTCATGAAACCTATTCCGAACGTGTCAAGCAACGATGCCTCACGAACTAGACCGCTAGCTTTTCTCGCAAATACTTCTCCCACTCTTTAACACCCCCAAACCTTCCCGAGAGGAACCCCCCCGGATGCTCGGACAAGTATCGTATTGAACGTATTTCAATTGATGCGGGCTGGTATGTTAAGCTCACTTCAGTGGAAATGGAGGTTACGGACGGGCGCATCCGCACGGAATGTTCGTTCAATTTGCGGATAGGCAATTCCCCCATGCTCCTCTCTTGCGTCGCAGTGGGTTGTCAATGTTATCTATGGAGCAAGACATTCCCTCCTTCGATGGAACGTCCTTTCAGGGAATCAGAGAAGCTCGTGATCTATGGTCTGACACAGGATGCCCACCTCACTGACTCCTCCTTGGCGCGCAAGTTCGGCATGAAGGAGAGCACTGTCTCTTCCATCCGACGGAGGCTGATGGATTCGCGGCAGATATACTTCGCCAATGTGCCTTCGTTCCACAAGCTCGGATGCGAGATGTTCGTCCAGCTGTACGGATCGACCAATCCCGCCGTGCCCAAGGACGTGAAGGACGTTTCCCACCTGGCTTTCCTAGACGAGACTCCTGAGATCTTCGACAGCGTGTCTGGCGAGGGGTTCATCATGATGAGCGGGGTGTTCAGGAACTTCTCGGACTATCTGGAGGCCCTCGACAGGTACGACAGGCACTTCATGGGCGTACGCACCGCAGAGAAGGCCGACCTCAGATCGGTCTTCTTCCCTCTCGAGACCTCGAGGCTGAGGTACACCTACAACTTTGCTCCAGGGCTGTACAGGATATTCGGTCTGGACGTCCCGAAACCCGTGCCCATCAGGCCAGAGAGATATGAAGTCGAGAACGTCGAGCTGTCTACGATGGAGAAGCGCGCGCTGATCAACCTCGCGGAGTACCCGCACGCCACGGACGCGCAGATAGCCCAGATACTTGGGAAATCACGGCAGACAATAACGAACGTGAGGAAGCGGCTGGAGCGAAAGGGCATGTTCTCTAGGGTGTGCATCCCGCTGCTCTTCACTTGGAACATAGACCTCATCGCATTCGTCCATCTCCGTTTCCGCCCGGACCTGGAGCGAGAGCGGAGAGCCGACTTCTCCAATGAGGACTGGATCGGTCTCTCGTGGTACACATTGGAGAGAGACTCCGAGGCGTATGTCGTCTACATGTTCAAGGACTACAAGGACTACGTCAGTGAGATGCAGAGGATGATGAAGCCTCTCCTCGAAGGCGGGGTACTCAGGTCGGACCCGCACATCTCCGTAGTCTCGACCGCCGCCGCAAAGGAGCTCAGGGACTGCTGCTTCGCCCCGATGGTCAGGAAGTTCGTAGACCTAGGGTACGACGAGGGCAGGTCCACCAAGCACCCGAAGATCGGCCTATAGGCCCGCCAGGAAACCATAATCTAGGCAGGATTTCAATACGGTTCAATCTGGGGATCGCACGGAATCTAGCGCGGACCATAGCCGTTGGATGAGCGTCAAGAACGTTATGACTCATGATGTCGTCTCGATAAGGTCAACTCAGAAGGTCAGGGACGCGTGGCTAGTACTTATGGAGGCGGACATCTCAGGGGCCCCGGTCGTGGATGATTCCGGCCAGCTGGTCGGGGTATTGAGCAACACAGATATTTTCCGGGCGGTCTTGGACAGGGTCGTCAAGGCAAGGTCTCTCAGAGAGGCCATGGCCCAGATATCCGACCCAGAAGCGGCCGAGAAGGAGGAGATACGGGAGCTCATCCTTGCCATCAGGGCAGTCACTGACAGTCCCGTCACGTCGGTCCTGCCTAAAGATCAGAAGATACTCAACCTCTCACCCGAGGATTCGTTGGACAGGGCCATAAGGATGCTCGCGGAGCACAATGTCAACCGCCTACCTGTCGTCAAAGGAAACCAGGTGGTAGGGATAATCACCCGACAGGACATCATATGGGTGGTAGCTGGCAGGCCGAGGCCCGTCTGAAGGGCACAAGGGCAGAATCCCGGCCCGCCGAATCCGGATGCGCCATATTGGGCAGGCTTTTAGTACGGCTGCGTTGATTCGCGGTCTGCTCTAACAAGAGAGGAAGTCATAATGAGTAAGATCGACCGCAGAAGACTGAAGGAGCTGATGGACAAAGAATCGAAGGTTTTCGTCAAAGATCATCCGAAGTCGAAGGCGCTCTTCGAGAGGGCCAAGTCCTCTTTGCTGGCGGGCGTGCCCATGAACTGGATGGTCAGATGGGCGGGCCCGTTTCCGATATTCTCGAAAGAGGCCCAGGGCACATACATCACCGATGTCGATGGTCGGAGGTACCTCGACCTCTGTCTTGGAGATACTGGTTCGATGTTCGGCCATTCGCCAAAGGCCGTCGCAGATGTTGTTGCCGCCCGGGTGAAGAAGGGCATCACTATGATGCTTCCGACCGAGGATTCTGTGTGGGTGGGGGAGGAGCTCTCCCGCAGGTTCGGTCTCCCATACTGGCAGATAGCTATGACCGCGACGGATGCCAACAGATTCTCCATAAGGCTCGCCCGAGAGGTCACTAAGAGGCGCAAGATCCTGGTGGTCTCGGGCTGCTATCACGGTACGGTCGACGAGTCGCTCATCGCACTGGAAAATGGAAGAGTCGTCCCAAGGAGCGGCAACATCGGCCCGCCAGTGGATCCGGAGGTCACTACGAAGGCGATTGAGTTCAACGATGTTCCCGCGCTCGAGAAGGCGCTCAAACCGAAGGATGTCGCGTGCGTTCTCGCAGAGCCAGCGATGACCAACAGGGGCATCATCCTTCCGGACGAAGGCTATCACGACTCCCTCCGCGAGCTCACCAGAAAGTACGATACCCTTCTCATCATCGATGAGACGCACACTCTATGCTGCGGCATTGGAGGGTACACCCGCGAGTACGGTCTGAAGCCAGACATCCTCACTGTGGGCAAGCCGCTTGCGAGCGGTGTCCCTGTGGCAGCGTTCGGCATCAGCCAGTATGTCTCTGACAAGGTGATGAAGAGGATACTCGATGACGGGACCGACGAGAGTGGTTTGGGAGGCACGCTCACTGGCAACGCGCTAGCGGTTGCGGCAATGAGGGCGACGCTCGAGAAAGTCATCACTCAGAAGGCGTTCGACAAGATGATGCCGCTCGCCGTCAGGTTCGAGAAAGGAGTCGACGACGCGATACACGAGTTCGAGCTGCCCTGGAACGTTACAAGGCTGGGCGTAAGGATCGAGTACCACTTCATGCCGAGACCCCCGAAGAACGGCGCTGAGGCCGACGCCGCAAAAGATTCCGAGCTCGAGAAGCTGATGCACCTGATGGCCTTGAACCGGGGCATCCTGTTGACGCCTTTCCACAACATGGCGCTGATCTCGCCCTTCACGACTACGAAGGATGTGGACCACCACACCAGCGTCTTCACGGAGTGCGTCGAGTCTTTGGTCAAGTAGCAGGCCAGGCCCACGAGGTCCGTACTCGGACTGGAATATCTATATGAGCGACCAGAGGGCATGACGTGCCCATGGCAGGATTCACAGCGCTTGTGCGAGCCCATATGATGCTGGTCGCGATCGCCTCCGCGCTAGGCAGTCTGCTGGTCGTCGGCACGCTCTCGTACCACTATCTCGAGGATTGGAGTTGGACGGAATCGTTCTACTTCACGGTGTGCACCTTGACGACTATCGGGTACGGAGATCTGCATCCGACCACGGATGCCTCCCGACTGTTCACGGCCTTGTTCGCACTTACAGGAGTCGGCGTGGCCTTCGCATCGTTCAGCGTTCTGGGCATGATGTACATTAGAAGGGGAGAGAGGTTTCTCGCGAAGATCGCGGACGGGAAACATGGTCCTGGGCCCAAGGACTAAGAGCAGCCTTTCGTCGTACAACGATGGCTGGCAGGAATATAGAGCCGGCAGCAGCAAGGGTCAGCGGTCGCATTGTCGACCGTTCCAATGTGCCAACACAAACAACTGCGAGCACATCTCCTGCTCGACAGGATCTTTCCTCAAGATCGCCAAGAAGATGGGCATCAAGTAGTTCATGGATACTTTTATCGTGGGGGCGGGTCTTCGGACTCAGCTGCAAATGACACATGTGCACGATGCGCCAAGCATCAACGGTATCTCATTTCGAAGATTCGAGAGCGATTCGGACTACAGTGCGATGTCAACAATCAGCACGAAGAGCTGGCTGGCTGACGGCTTCGAGTGGATCCAGACTGCGCAGGACATCGCGAGCAGTTACAGGGACACAGAGGATCGGAATCCTTTCAAGGACATTCTTCTGATCGAGGGGGGCTCAGAGACAGTCGGTTATGGCGAGATCAACATTGAAAAGAGAGATGATAGGACCGTAATCCTATGGAACTCCGTTCATCTTCTGCCGGAGTGGAGAGGCCGAGGCATCCGGGAAGCGGTGTTCGAATTCAACGAGAAGGAGTTGAAGGCGAGGGCAAAGGCGGCCTCTTCCAGAGGTTTCTTCCAGGCCTGGGCAAACGACGCGCCGAACGACTGGAAATCGATTGTCCTCGCAAACGGGTTCAAGCCGTCCTGGCATGTGCTCGAGATGGTGCGCCGGAACCTCGATGATATTCCTCATCATCATCTGCCAGAAGGACTTGAAGTGAGGCCCATCAGCTCTGGCGACTACAGGCAGATTTGGGAAGGGATGAGGCAGGCCTACAGTGAAGAGCCGTGGTTCACAGAAAGCAGGTTCGACGAAGCGCATTTCAGGCAGTGGGTCGATTCCCCAGACCTCTCCTCTGACCTCTGGCAAGTGGCATGGGATAGCGACAAGGTCGTAGGCACGGTACAGAACTTCGTGAAGAAGGAGGAGAACGAGACCTTTGGCCGTAAGAGGGGGCACACCGAGCGGATATTCGTCATTCCTTCCTGGCAGAGAAGAGGCGTTGCCAGAGCTCTCATATCTAGAAGCCTCAGAATGCTCCGGGAAATGGGTTTGAAGGAGGCTACTCTAGATGTCACCG
>Ga0315291_10002123_pt1 | contig 26115 bp, 26 predicted proteins | sample YL17G12_20_MG_FD_203070 | JGI IMG/M metagenome (GOLD analysis project Ga0315291, IMG submission 203070) | Sediment microbial communities from Yellowstone Lake, YNP, Wyoming, USA - YL17G12_20 | ecosystem: Environmental > Aquatic > Freshwater > Lake > Sediment | place: USA: Wyoming | collected...
GTCTGAAGGCTTGCGTCAGGATCAGCCTCAAAATGCATCTCAACATGAAGTCCGTTCTCCGCGTCATGAACTTCGATGTTATGAATTCCTTTCACGCCTTGAATTTGAGTCGCAACTTTCCTGACTTTCTCCGCCAACCCCGTTTCCGGCTCAGCGGTCGGTTGAGTCCTTACAACAATGTCGCTATTTGGTTCCAGTTTCCTAATGGCTTGCTCAACCTCGAGCGCAATCGCGTTGACTCGCTCGAAACTGGTTGAGTGGTCAACGAACACTTCCAGATCAACGAAGGTTTCCGCCCCAGATGGCCTCACCCTTACCCGGCCACATGAATGCACCCCAGGAATCCTAGCGACTTCTGCGCGTATGGTCTCAGCCAGCCCTTCAGGCGCACTGTCCAAAAGCACAAGGACAGTTCGTTTGCCAAGTCGTAGGCTTAATGCAACCACGACAATAACCACGCCCAGAGCCGCTAGTGGATCAGCGACACGGTAGCCGAGAGTCACGAAGAAGAGCCCAGCAATGACCGTCAGAGAGCTCATAATATCAGTTCTGAAGTGAAGAGCATCTGCTTCGAGCGCCTGGCTTCGGTACTTCTTAGCAACTCGGTACAGAGCGCGAGACCTAGAGAAATCCAGCACTATCGAAATGATCATGACAGCAAAACCGTACAGACTCGCTTCCACTTGGACCTGTCTGAAGAACAAGCGCTGTATTGCTTCGTAAGTTATCCAAGCGCAAGTCGCCAGAAGAAGAAGCGTCTCAACCAATGCCGAGAAGCTTTCGTATTTCCCATGACCGTACAGATGATCTTCGTCAGGGGGCCTGCTGGAGGTCCTTACTGCATAGAGGGTTGTGGCAGCCGCTGCCAGGTCGAGGCCTGAATGCAAAGCTTCAGAAATTATTCCCAGACTGTTTGTGAGGATGCCGACAATTGCCTTCAGAGAAGTCAGAGCGACAGCTACGGCAAGGGAGGAGACAGCAACCCTGTTCTTCTCCTGTAATGATCTCACTTCGAAATCTGCTCCGCTCTTCTCTTGGTGGCGAAAGAAATGTTAGGTTCGAAGGCGAATGGTAAAAGGGTTTTTGAGTCTCCTTTCAAGTGCAGAATGACAGTCCTGATCGACATGAAACAGGCACGCTCGATATACATGGAAAGAACCATCCCTAACCTTCCGCTATTGAAGAGGTTCATCAGAGCGCTCGATGAGGACGAAGGAATACGAATAGAGGGAAATCGACCAGACTTAGCAAACGGCGGATACGTCTTCGTCGGATTCTACAGAGGCAGCTACTGCGTCAACCTCTGCGATCGAATCCGAGACGAACAGTCTCAGAAGTACACCGTTGGATCTAACGACAAGTGGTTCTATTTTGAGGAATTCACAGACCTCTGGAAGTTCCTGCGACCACTCATTCGGAAACCGTTGAGGGCATGGCTGTACTAATCGGTCAGCACGCCAATAATGTTGGCCATAGTAAGCAGTCTCTTCACGACTGTTTGGCATGTACCGGCCTCGAATTCCCCGCGCGTCCTCACTTGGCTCCTTGCGCCGCGCAGGAACGTGAACAGAACTCTCAGAGCTCTTGCAGTGTCAAAATCATCATCCATAGCAGCAATGAAATTAGCTTCAGCACGTGAGAGATCTCTCAATAGCCGCAAGTCTGACTTGCCAGCCGCCTTCCCGGACGAACACGCACTCAGCTTGCTCATTGTTTCTCGCATGGATTCAAGCTCTCTTCTTGCTTCCAGAAGCTTGCTCTTGCAGAAATTCGTGACTCGCCGATAGTGGGTATTCGCGAAAAAGAACCTTAGTTCCTCGACGGTGTAGTTCGCAAGGGCGTCCCTAATCGTCACCACGTTTCCGAGCGATTTGCTCATCTTCACGCCCCCGACATTGAGCATCCCGGTATGGATCCAATACTTTACGAAGGGTTTCTTGCTGGTCAACGCTTCGCCTTGAGCTATCTCGGCCTCGTGATGCGGAAAGACGAGTTCAGCTCCACCTACGTGGATGTCGTATGATGAGCCAAGATACTTCGTGGCAATCGCTGTATCCTCTATGTGCCATCCTGGTCGTCCCTGACCCCATGGAGACTCCCAAAGAGGTTCTTCTTCGAATTTTCTCCAAAGCGAGAAGTCTTCTGGGTGATGTTTTGTTGAACAGAGTTCGAGCCGCCGGAGTTTCAGATCTGCCTTGCTTTGATGAGATAGCTGTCCGTAGGTGGCGAGCCTCGAGACATCGAAGTAGACCCCGGTCTCTGTCTCGTATGCGTAGCCGGTGGAGATTAATTGTTCAATTTGCCGGATTATGTCCGGAATGTGGTCTGAGGCCCGTTCGAATCTGTCAATAGTCTCAATCCCGAGAGCTTTCATATCTTCTAAGAAGGACTCTTCAAAACGGGCGGCAATTTCTTTGACGCTTTTGCCCGTCTCCTTAGATTTCTTGATTATCCGCTCATCGATGTCTGTAATGTTCATTATGACATAGGGGCGATATCCCCTGAAGCGGAGGTACCTGACCATCATATCGACGGCAAGGTACGTCCTCGCGTGACCTAGGTGTGCATAGTCATAGACTGTGGGCCCGCAGACAAATGCTTTGATTTCCTGTCCGCGTGGATCGGGCAACTCATCTTCGTGCATTGTGAGTGTATTGAAGATCCGTAACAATGTCGACTATCCCACGCCGTCTCACTATTCTGATATGTAGATTGCTGATTCCGTCGCCGCTTCTATCGTTTTCCCTACGGATGAACCGCTGTAGACTAACACTAGGCATAAATTGCTGCCTAAGATTTACCATCTACGTAAGAAGCCAATCCAGAGATTACTTGATCCCTGCCTGACTCTGTCGATCGAACGTTTAGCCGGATTCCGCTTGGGAGATGCTGAATCGCGTTGAGAATCGTTTTCCACGAAAAGTACTTCGATGTCTACAGCGGAGATCCAGCCTCTGCGGAAGGGAGACTCGATCGAGCCTACAAAGTTTTGAAAGAGAACTTTGAGTTCGTTCAACCCGAACCCGCGCGTGAAGAAGATCTACTCCTTGTGCATAATCAGGCACATGTCAGTGATATCGAACAGAGCTCGCACCTCTTCGATGTGGCATCTTTAGCTGTCGGCGGCGCCATTCGCGCCTCTGAGATGGCTGTTGCTGGCGAAGCGGCATTCGGACTAATACGTCCGCCGGGACACCATGCTAGCCCGAATTCATGTTGGGGATTCTGTTACTTCAACAACATCGCAATCGCTATCAGAAGACTCATTCATGCGGGCAAGATCAGTAGGGCGTTGATTGTCGACTTCGACCTGCACTTTGGAGATGGCACAAGCAATGCATTCGCCGGAGATGCGAACGTTGTGTATCATCACATGGGGGCTAGTCCAGAAGAACTTGAGGACTTCATCTCAAATGCAGGGGATCTCGACATGCTTGGAGTCTCAGCTGGATTCGACAGGGGAGTTGCAGACTGGGGCGGTACGCTGACCGACGAACACTATCAACAGATTGGAGAACTTCTCAGACAATTCTCGCTAGAAAAGTCCCAGGGGAGGCGATTCGCCGTCTTGGAGGGTGGTTACAATCATACTACTCTCGGCGCATCAATTCTTAGTTTCTTGAAAGCATTTGGATAGCCAAGAAAGAACAGAAACGTGTGCGGCCCGTTACCTGCATTTGACCCGCAGACACGCATTTTGTGCGACTTCCGCCGCTTAGATTTATATCCGCACACGAGGCAATACATCTCTTCAAGGGAAAATAGAATGAAGTTTCGATTGAACAAGAAAGCAATCACACGAATGCAGGGCATTGGAATCATCGTGATCCTTGTCGTAATCGCTGTCATAGGGATCTACGCTACGCTTCCGACGGCCCCCCCGAAGAAGGGGAAGTTAGTGATCGACTGGTGGTACGAGTCATCAGGACACTACCCACAGAGCGCGGACCAAGCGGCAGTGTACAAGGCGCAACTTGAGAGGACTGGACTGATTACGGTCAATTTGCACGCAGCAGACTGGCCAAGCTACAAGACAAACAGGGATGCCGAGAACATGCCCGTTTACGTTTACGGGTGGTATCCTGACTACTTGGATCCTGACGACTACATCTACCCGTTCCTACACTCTCAAGGCGGAGGATGGCTTCACATGAACTACAAGAATCCTGAGATTGACAAACTCATCGAGCAGGCACGGGCAATTTCAGATCCGACACAGAGAAACCAACTCTATCAACAGGTTCAGAAGATCATGGTTGACGACGCCGCCATCGTACCAGTCTTCCAGAGCAGCGCTTGGGCAGTCACCAAACCAGATGTCGGAGGGGTTGTACTCGACATCACTCAAAACATGTACTATTGGCTGATCACTCCGCCAGCGGGCAAAGATACACTAGTTCTCGGAACCACAGACTCCGTGGAGACCAACGTAGACGTGGCCGAGGCATACGACTTCTTCGGATTGAACGTCGTGTTGAACACAGGAGCGGGCTTAGTCTACATAAAGCCTGGGTCGGCAGCCGGTCCGGATGACTTCATCCCAGGATTGGCGACAAAATGGTCAGCAAGCGCAGACGGGCTCACGTGGACCTTCGATCTGAGACAAGGTGTGAAGTTCTCGGATGGAACAGAGTTCGATTCGAGCGCTGTGAAGTACAGTTTCGATAGATCCCTGAGTCTATATCTGGACGACAGTTCCCAAGCCGGCATAGGATACAAGGACATCATTGACAGCGTCGAAGCGGCCTCGAAGTATCAAGTAGTGTTCCACCTGAAGATCCCGTTTGCACCATTCATTTCATTGATGGCGTTTCAGGGATCCTTCATTGTCAATCCAAAGCTCGCTCCAATGGACAAAGCAGTCAACTATGTGGAGGGCGACGCCAGTGCAAGCAATCCGAACGACCTAGGGCCGTACACGCTGACGTCTTGGTCGAGGAAAGCCGGGAAAGACTACGAGATGAAGTACGATGCAAACCCTAACTACTATGGCATCGCAGACGGGTACCCGAAGACCCAGCACATCGTTATCAGATTCTATTCTGACGCAACCGCCTTGGCACTTGCGATGAAGTCTGGAGACATCGACATGGCCTTCAGACAACTAGCGGCCACCGACATCAAGAACATGCAAAGTGATTCAACCGTCAAGGTCTGGCAGGGCACCGGCGCCTTCATACAATACATCTGCTTCCAAGAGAAGATCGCACCATTCGACAATCCTAAACTGAGGCAAGCAATCGCTGCGGCACTGAACAGACAGGAACTTGTCGACACTGTGTTCCTTGGCCAAGCAGTACCACTCTACAGCATGATCCCGAACGGAATGGCCTTCCACCAAGACTCCTACAAGACACTCGGTGACGCAAACATTACCTTTACCGTAAGCGTACTGCAAGAACTGGGCTACGGTTAGTCGAGAGCACGAGCAACTCTTAACTACGTAGTCCTAATTCCCTTTTTTATGTCACTTCGCTCGTACGTGATCGCGAGAATTCTGCTTACAATCCCAATGATTATGCTACTTCTAACCTTCGTCTTTCTCGTGGTCAGAGTCCTGCCGGGAGATCCTGCCTCGCTCCATTTCGAGAAGCAAGTAAGCCCTGAGATGTTGCTTGACTTCAAGCGAAGGCTTGGACTCGACAAACCACTCATAGTCCAATATTTTGAGTATCTCGCAGGCCTGTTGAGAGGGGACTTTGGGAAATCGATGCAGGACTTCTCTCCGGTCTCCCAGCAGATCTTCTCAGCCTTTCCTGCAACACTCGAGCTTGCGATCTTCTCATCGATAATCATGGTCTTAGTTGGAGTTGTACTCGGCGTGCAGGCCTCACGTTCGTACAATTCAGTCCGGGATCACTCAATTCGCGTCTTCGGCATAACTTCGTATGCGATCCCAGTTTTCTTCCTTGGTGAGGTCCTTATCATGATCTTCGCGATCTACTTCCACCTGTTTCCCGCAGGAGACCGCATCTATCCTGGGATGGCCCCAACAGGGCTGACCATTGGTGGACTACATTGGAGCAGTGGTCTTTATGTTCTGGACAGCATTTTGGAAGGCAATCCAACAAAGCTTGGAGTATCCCTTCGCTACTTGTTTCTTCCCTCGCTGACACTAGGAACCGTCCTATGTGGAATCTTCATCAGGCTAACAAGAGGAAACATGCTGGAAACGCTGCAGTTGGACTTCGTCACCGCTGCAAGGGCACGAGGACTCAAGGAACGAACCGTAGTGTATGGGTATGCACTTAGAAACGCATTTCTCCCTATCCTGACAATGATGGGCCTCCAATTCGCAGCCCTGCTGGCAGGAGCTGTTCTGACCGAAACTACATTCTCATGGCCAGGCCTTGGTCGATACCTGGTTGACAGGATCAGTTTCCGAGACTACACGGCGATCCAAGGAGTCGTCGTCTTCTTTGGAATTCTAGTTGCCATGGTCAGTCTGGCAGTCGACATCATCTACGCGTACCTCGACCCAAGGATCAGATTCTAGGAGAAATGAGCATGAAGAAGGAAAAGCCCCAAGGGAGAATTCTGGTACAGCTCTTTCCATCGTTAGCCAACTTAGCGTCAAGGGGACTCGCTGGCTGGGCAATCCTAATCGGGGCAGCAATCGTGGCGGTTATGGCCGTGATGACCGTTGTCGCTCCTTGGATTTCCCCGTATAACCCAATTGCCATAAACGTAGGCCCGATCCTTTCGCCTCCCTCAGCTGAATTCCCACTGGGCACCAATCATCTAGGTCAGGACATGCTCAGCAGAGTCTACTCGGGCGGCGCAATAATGTTCCAAGTCGCAGTACTGTCTGTGATTGTCTGTCTTGTGGTCGGGGTCCCGATCGGTCTCTTCGCCTCGTACCTCGGCGGCTACACTGACAAAGTCGCTTCATTAGTCATGGACAGCATCTACGCGTTTCCGGGCCTAGTGCTGGCTATTGCAATTGCTGCAATGCTCGGTCCCGGAGTCGTCAATATGGCACTCTCGATCGCGGTTGTGTATGTGCCATCATACTTCCGCATAATCCGTAGTCAAGTCCTCACCATCAAGGAGCTTCCTTACGTGGAGGCGGCTAGCATGATGGGGGCCAAATCGAGAACCACGCTGTTCAGATACATTCTTCCAAATGTCATCCCATCTATAGTGGCAGTTGCTACGATCAACTTCGCCGACGCAGTTCTTACCTCTGCAGGCCTCACATTCGTGGGCCTAGGGTTGCCTGTCTCCACACCTGACTGGGGATGGGATCTGACCTATGGGAGAAGACTGCTTCCCAGCGGTGCTTGGTGGGTAATAGCATTTCCAGGCCTGATGGTTGTCTTGCTTGCCCTGGGCTTCACAATGATGGGAGAAGGCCTAAGCGAACTCTTCAACCCGCGCTTACAGAAGTGAGTCGAAAACCATGGCACTACTAGACATTGAGTCATTAGTCGTCGAATATCACACCCTCAGGGCCAGCATGAAAGCGGTTGACCGGGTCTCCCTAGCGATGGAGAAAGGACATACGCTTGGCCTGGTCGGCGAGTCTGGATGTGGGAAGTCGACCCTTGGTCTGTCGACAGTCCGTCTCGTGCCTCCGCCGGGCAAGATTGCTAGCGGTCACATAGTTCTTGGTGAAACTGACATAATCAATTGCTCTGATGAGGAGATACGTAAGGTGAGAGGAAAACGGGTTGGTTACATCTTTCAGGACCCAATGACTTCACTCAACCCAGTCAAGAGGATTGGCGCTCACTTCGTGGAAATGATCCATACTCATGAGCCCGAAGTAAGTGACCAAGATGCGTTAAAACGAGGTAAGGACGTGCTGGAACGTCTGGGCATACTTCCGGAGAGGATTGATGACTTCCCTCACCAGTTCAGCGGCGGAATGAGACAGAGAGTCATGATTGGATTGGCTCTCGCTCTCGGCCCTGATCTACTCATTGCAGATGAACCAACGACATCTCTCGATGTGATAGTCGAAGCCCAAATCATTGAACTGCTCAAGGAGCTCAAGGAAAGCCTCAAGCTTACCCTGATTCTGATCACACACAACATCGGTATTGTGGCTGAAACAGCAGACCGTGTTGCTGTGATGTACGCAGGAAGACTCGCAGAACTCGGCCAAACGGACGATCTATTCGAGAAACCCATGCACCCGTACACGCAAGCACTACTGAAGTCTGTTCCAAACATCACAAAGAAAGGACAGGTGTTGTCCTGGATCCCTGGGGCGCCTCCGGACCTAGCTGAACCGCCCCCTGGTTGTCTCTACCACCCGCGATGCCCCCACGCCTTCGATCGCTGCAAGAAAGAGGAACCATTGCTCATCAAGCACAATGGCTCACAGGTTGCTTGCCACCTCTACGACAAGAGGTAGAACACATTGGATAACCTACTCACAGCCACCAATCTGAGGAAGTACTTCCCAGTTGAGAAGGGTTTCCTAGACAGACTACTGACATCACAGAAGAGCTTCGTACATGCCGTAGACGACGTATCATTCTCAGTGAACCGCGGAGACATCCTTGGACTAGTCGGTGAGAGCGGATCCGGAAAGAGCACGACGGGGAGACTATGCCTCAAGCTAATCGAGCCGACATCTGGTAGCATCATGTTTGAAGGAGTAGATCTTGCGAAGCTCCACGGAGAAGAGCTGCGCAGATTCAGGAAGAACATGCAGTTGATCTTCCAAGATGCGATGGCGTCATTGAGCCCGCGTATCAAGGTAGGTGACGCGATAAAGCATGCACTGTCATTCCAAGGAGTGGGCACTGCGAGCGAACAGACCGAGAGAACGCGAGCGATTCTTGAACGAGTTGGTCTGAAGCCGTGGAGTAACTTCTATGATCGTTATCCTCACCAGCTCAGCGGAGGGCAAAGACAGCGAGTAGTTATTGCCAGAGCGCTAGTATTGGACCCCAAGTTCGTCGTTGCAGACGAGCCAATCGCAATGGTCGATGTCTCAGTCAGAGCTCAGATACTCGAGTTGATGCTCGAGCTGAAGAAGGAATTCGATCTAACCTACCTATTCATCACTCATGATCTTGCGATGGCGAACTATGTCTGCCACAGCATCGCAATCATGTACCTCGGTAAGATCGTGGAGACAGGCTCGAAGGAGGATGTGTTTAGCCGCCCTCTGCATCCCTACACGTTGGCTTTGCTGTCCTCAATACCTGTGCCAGACCCGAAAGCAAAGCTGGAGCGCATCATTCCGAAGGGAGAGATCCCCAGCCCGATCAACCCACCTACGGGTTGTAGGTTCCACCCCAGATGCCCATACGCGGAGAGCATTTGCTCGGAGCGCGAGCCGCAGCTAGAAGAGATCAAACCGCACCACTACGCCGCCTGTTTCTTCCCTCGACATTCCTGAGAGCGATGTCACCATAGTAGAGTCTACTCATGTAACAAACACGTAGAGCCTACCCTTACTCCGCGGCCCTCAGGATACAGCGGGAGTCCGTCACTTCGTCCGGAGGTCTACGAACTTCCCTCTCTTCGTGAGTTCTATCTCGACCTCATAGGAGATCGATCCCTGGGTGCACTTGAGAGTCACTGCATTGTTTCCGTTTGGCAGCGGCTTGACAGGAGGCACAAGTTCGCCCTTGGCGGACTCTGAGACTCTCAGGTGAAGCTCATCGAGTGCACGTTTGACGATCTCTTCTTCAGGCATGCTCATGTGTCTCACGTCTTGAATCGGTTTCGGCCCGTCACGTAGATCGGATCCATATTATAGTGTTGCTCAGAACCTCGAGCAGGGGCCACTGCTAGTCGGAGCCGAAATATACACATTCAAATCAGTCACACCGTAGTCCAATCAGTCCACTTGGTATGGAGCATGACGGAACCAACCCATGACACCATTGACCGGATGATCCAAGAGCACAAGATCGACACCGACTCGACAAGACTCGTGAAGACCAAGAAAGCCAAACTCGGAAAGCACACAAGGATCTTCGAGATAGGCCGCTTGGCTTTGCCCACATTCATTATTGATACGCCGATGGCACGTGAGATCGCTTGTTGTCCGCATTTGGTCGGGGAATCGCTCGAGCAAAGATCGCGTGAGGCTGCTGCTGAAGCACTGCCTGCGATTTTGGAGCTGTCCGAAGTAGAAGGGAAACGTGAAGATTCCGAGATCGTTTTCGAGCAGATCCTACGCGCGGCTCCTGGATACAAGCTTCAAGATGCCGCTCCTAAGATTCTGGGAACTTCGTATAGAACCGTGTACCTTCGGCCGAGATACACGCATAGGTCCTACCGGGATCATGACGGAGCGGTTCAGAGAGAGATCGAGATCGTTCATCAGGATTTCTCAGACTTCCCCAGGGGAAAGAAGATCGTGTTGGTCATGCAGGATACAGTGGCAAGCGGGCGTTCCGGAGAGGTCAGCATCAACGCAATTCTGAAGGAATGTCAGAAATCTGGATGCAAGATTGAGAAGTGGATCCTCTACGGCTTCATTTCCGAATACGGCCTAGAGATACTTTACCGCATTGCGAAGCAAAACGAAATCTCGATCGTCGCGTTCGCCATGGGGAACCTCACTGGACTATCAACCAACAATTATGACATGCCACTGTATGGGATCGACGAGGCACACTGGCAGAAGACCCGCACAATCCGGAAGATTGGCAGTATCATCGACAGAGTTAGCCTCGAAGAATACTTTCCGTCCTTCGTTCCAGGCTCCGATCAGCCTGGCGATTGGTCCGCTAGACAACGCAAGCTCTTCAACGGAATTTCCTACGAGCCAGGCGACATCGTCGACCACCTGAACAACAGCGTTCGACTCATCAAGAGCCTCTGTGAGATAGGCTGCTTCGAACCTTGGCAGCAAAGCATAGCAGAGAAGGAGCTGGATCTTCTCCAGAAGACTCTGCAAGTTGAGACCTCGAAGCAGGCTGCCTAGTCAAAGCTACGGCGTGCGCGAGTCCCTGACGTTCCTGAACATCAACCAGAACATCGTCGTATAGACAGCGTAGAAAGCCGCCGTGGAAAACGGAGGCGCATCGATCCATACTTTGTCGATCATATAACCGCCAACAGGCTGCCCAAACGAGTTGGGGAGGTTCCAGAAGAGCTGCGCGACACCAGATGCAGTGGCACGTTCTTTCTCATCAACTAAGCGCATGATGAGGCTGTCGATAAGCGGAGAATTCATGTTTATCATAGCCTGACGTGCAACGAAGAGGGGCGTCGAGAGCAGGAAGCTCGGAGCCAGAGGGATCAACACCAATAGTGGGACTGAGATCCCCGTCGTAATGACTATTCCTCGGACTCTCCCTAACCATGAGGCTACTCTAGGAGCCGCCAAAAACGCCAGTGCAGCGACAAGGTTCGACGCTGCCTGCAGTGTTCCCATGGGGCCGCTATCGATGCCAAACTTCTTCCAGAAATAGACCGGGAACAATGGAATGGTGAGTCCGGCACCGAACCCGATGAAGATGTTGACGATCATGAACTTGGCGATGATCCCGCGAGATTCCAGACTGAACTTGGCCTCACGCTTCCGCCGAGTCCGAGCTTCGTGGACGAACAGCAATGGAATGCCTCCTAGAAGGGTAACGGCTCCCCCGATTCCCATCGTGCCTTGGAGGGCGACCAAACGGCTGACGCCTGAGAGGTCGGTTAGAATCGTCGGAAGCCAACCTGCCGCAGAGCCCAGCGACGAAGCGAATGTGCTCAGAAAATAGGAATAGCTGAAAATAGTCGTCAGTCGCCCTTCGGAAACTGAACCCGCAAGGAGCGCACCGGAGGAGGCGAAGGTCAATGACCCACCGAATCCTGAGAGAGCCGCTCCTCCAATGATCGCAGGCACTGAAGGGCTCAGAGCCACGACGATCATTCCAAGGCTCATGATCACGTATCCAACCAGATTGAACTTCTTTCGGCCGAAGGAGTCTGCAAGTATTCCTGCTGGGATTATGAACAGGGTCATGGACACGCCGAATGCTGCATTGGCAATGCCGACCCACGTCGCGTCGTAGCCCGCGGAAATCAGGTAGAACGGCAGTATCAGAAAATAGAATGCATAGGATACGCCTCCTATGAATGATGAAGTGAGCAGCAGCTTAGCGTCTCTTCCGAACCCCTCGAATGCTCGCAGGATCTGTAAGCCTTTCATCCCCAGTGACCGTCCAGATTCGACCGTTCTGCTAATTGTTGACGTCAATTGGCGATGCGTGCGGTCGCAACTTGGACCAACTGGTAGGACAACCGGGCCATTAAACTTTGAAGGGACCCGCGTGGCTGCTTAGGCTGCGTGCGGATCAACGCTCAGTTATCGCGTCGAGCTTTCCTGGAGACTCGTTAGGATAAGAGGAACTAAGCGATTTCGAGGTCAAGCGCTCTAAGCAGCTCGCGGCGGGGATTCAAATCAGGGAAGACTGCGTCGGGTCCAGCAGCTGCCAGGTCACCCTCGGAGAAGGATCCGCTCGCAACAGCGATGGCCTTGGCCCCGTTGTTTTTTGCGGCTTCCACGTCACGGGGCGTATCACCGACAATTGTCACGGATTCGTTGTCGCGCAATCGGTACTTTCCAACACATGTGTGGACGGCATCCCTCACCAATTCGCCTCTTTCGAAATAGCCGTCGCTGTAGAAAGTCTCAACAAAATAGGCGCGGATGCCCGTGAGACGAAGCTTCTCCTCGGCGACAACTGAAAGGTTTCCAGTAAGAACCCCAAGTTTGGGCTTTGATGAAACGCTGAGAATCTCGAGTAGTTTTCCGACGCCGTTATTCAGCACTGGCCGTTTCTCCGTTGTCATGTAGATTTGTCCGACTCGGTCGATCACATTCCGAAGATGGTCATTTGCACCATTCTCGCTCAGACCAACATCGATCATAAGGAATCTGCAGATCTGCGGATCCACCATACCATCATATCGCCAAGGCTCGATCGGCGGAGACCTTCCGACCTCGTCATAGACCGCACGCCTAAACCGCTCTCGCTCGGCCGCATCAGTGCTCACTTTCGTTACGAGCGTGCCGTCGATGTCAAAAAGAATGACGCGCATTGAACTCACCCTTCATCAAAGCATCGCCACAATGAGACACGATACGATAACTCTCCCCGCGCCTAGTTTCGCATGTCTCCCAATGTTAAATACCGATCGGGTAACGAAGACTGAGTAGGAGGTGTAACAGTGGATGATCGAGCAAATTGGAAGTGTTGCAGTCATCGTGTCGGATGGACAGAAGGCTAAGGAATGGTACAGGGACAAGCTTGGATTCGAGGTGCAAAGCGATGAGGAACACTGGATTGTGGTTGCCCCACGGGGTTCGTCGTTCGGAATCCACCTATGCCAAGGCGAAACGCTTGAACCCGGGAACACTGGAATCGCATTGCTTGCAGAAGACATTGAAAACACGTGCAGAGAACTCAACAAAAAGGGTGTGCAATTCACTCGCGAGCTGGGCAAATCCGAATGGGATGAGGATCTGACCTACGCCATGTTCAGAGACCTCGACGGCAACGTTTTCTGGCTGATGCCGAAGTGAAACCGAGGACAATGAGGCGAATGGATTCTCAATCGGTCTAGCGAATCATCCTGTAGCATCTCTGCGCTATCGTATCCAGGATTTCATTGTGCCTTTTCTCGTCTTCCGCGAGATGCTGAAGCAGTGTCCTCACTGCTTCGTCATCAGTCTTATTCATTTCCTTCTGTATGTGAGTTGCCATCGATCTGCCCAAGGTCTTGTGGTTCTCTATCTCTCTCTTCACTATGATGGGATCAGCGAACCCGCTGAACGCTTGTTGCCAGAGAGATTTCGACGACTGCGCGCCTTTGAGCGTCTCAAGGACGGCCTCCAGAATCGCAGCATGTTTCTGTGAGTCGCATCTCATTTCTACCAACAGAAGCCTCGCTGCGCCAGTGCCCACCCTTTGCTCGGTCTCAGCGAGCCTTGCCACGCTCTCTTTTTCGATTTCGACCTGCTCTCGTATAAGCTCGAGTAGTTCCCTGCGCGACTCCAACAGGACTCACTATTAGTGCTGGCCCAGTTCGCTTGTCTAAAGCGTAGTCCTACTCCTTTGTTAAGCAGGGTTCCATCTGCCGTGTGCGCAAGGAAGATCTTGACCCCGAATCCCTTACGCGCGTAAAGTGCTCTGATGGTCAAGAGCCCGATGGCGTCTCGGGCATTGCACGGGTAACGAGCCTATTCACTGTAGAGTAGTCCCAGTGATCTGAAGAAGAACACTATCAGACCAGGCCCAATGATCACTGACACGAGCCATCCGACATAAGGTATTCCGCCAGTTATTGCACCGACGATAGCGGCGATTATTGCGACTAGTATGATCCAAGCAAGGTACTTACCCCATCCGATCTTTCGGATTATGCCTAGGATTTCGCCGAACGAAAAGGCCTTCCCAAACTTGTCAGTCTTGATCATGTGAGCGATGCCACCAGCGAGGAGTATCAACATGACAAACGCGATAAGCGCTCCAATGAGCACAAGCACGAGCCCCGTGCCGCTCAATAGACCCATCAGGCCCGGTGTGAAACCTCTCGCCATGAAGTCCGGACCGCCCTCCATAAACATGCCTGCAGCGAATGACCCGATGCCTGCTGCGATAATTATCAACGGAATAAGCATGTAGATGATCGAGGCGAAGAAGATTTTCGCTCCCTCAACGAACAGTTTACCATAATCCTCGAGTTTCGGAGGTGCATCGGCCCCGGGAGATTCCTTCAGCACTTTTGCGGCATAACCGACAACGATCCAGTTGACTATAGGTATGAGATCTAATACGATGAGAATTACCAGTCTACCAAAATCGCCAAACAATTTCTTGGCGTACTCGAAGCTATTGCTCAAATTGCCTGCTAGATCCAATGTGACACACTGCTCACTGCAGACAGGAACGCGATATATAAGGAGAAGATCTTGTGACGACCCACATCCTCGCCTAGGGCTGTCAGCTACTTGCTCGTATCAAGATCCTTATCACGTGTTGCTGACATCTTCGGTGCCGATATTGTCGGAGCAACATGTCATGAAAGAAGGGCATGTCTATTCGAGAAAGATATCGTCAGAAGAGGCTCGGGGAGAGTATGTTCTTGTTCTGAAGAACAAGCTGCCGTTCTTTCCTCCCTTAAGAGAACCATTCCACCTAATTCATGATAAGGTATCAAGCAGAACGAGAGTGGAGTCCTACCGATGCACATGCAGAGGACCTGACCTGCCACATGAACACTACTTTGTCCGCTGGAAGGGACTGAAACCCAAAGATAGAGTCGAGATTCGAGAAGACCCGAAGAGACAGGGCAGATATTTGATTCGGATACGCCGTTGATTTCTGACGGCACTGTTAGGACTAGGATTCCCCCGGATTCTCTGTTGGAATCTCATCAGGGGATTAACGCCCGCGCAAGTTCCCTTACGCAGCCCGCGTGCCTGCCTTTTGCTCGACTTTTCTGAAGAGCAAATAGAACAGCGTAATCGACACAATGTATAGCAGCGTGCAGAGGTAGAATGGTAGGCTTAGGTCTCCGGCGCTTAGGACTGCGGCTCCAAATACTGTACTTGCAGCGTTTGGTATCCGCCAGACCACAGCATTGAGTGCGGACGCTGTGGCTCGTTCGTCCTGTGCGACCAAATTCATGAGCAACGAATCCGCGAGGGACTGGACATGTTCATGAGCATCGAGCGGACGACATACAACACAGCTGCGATCGACGCCGTTGGGCTAAACGGCGTAGCTAACAGGAACAACGTTGAAGCGAGTTGCGTCGCTACAATACCAACGACTAAGCCGGTCCTCTTTCCTATGCTTGGCGAGGCGATAGCGGCCAGCCCCATGAGTATGCTCGAAACTGCCACCACAGGACCTGAAAACGCGTCGGTGACGCTGAACCGAAGATAGAACCATGTCGGGATGAGAGGAATTATGAGCCCCGCGCCGAGAGCAACCATGAGATTCGCAGTCGAGAATTTCGCTAGAATTCTCAGAGACTTGCGAGGCAGTATTCCACGCCGAGATCGTGTAGGTTTGATGTCAATACCCCCAGCGCAATACCGCGAGCGGGGTCAACAACCCCAAGAGGCCTAATGCAACAAAGGCGATTCGATGAGCTTCTAGGAAATCCAACGGCAACATGGGAAAGATAGCGGGAAGAAAACTGCCTAGACCAGCGGCCATCGTGAATACCACGAATGATAGGCTGAACGTCGCAGGCCTAGCAGAGACAGGTGTAGCATCCGCAAGGTAAGCGTTCCAAGTCGAAATGTACATAGCCTCCGCCGCACCACCCACCAGAGCCGACATCTCAAGAATGAAGAAGTATGATGTCAATCCTGGAACAATCGTTACCGGCATAGAAAGAAGAACGCCAATGAACATCAGCATCTTTCGCCCGTAACGATCCGAGAGAATCGAAAAGGGAATACTGCAGACCACAGCTGCGAGTCCAAACGTGGTCAGGATTAGCCCCGACGTCAGTTATGGACACTCCTTCCAAAGGAAGAAAGACCGCGATGGCAACCTCGTAGAACCCAAGGCCGGCTGCGAGAGGACCAGCCCCCAAGACGACCCTACTGACTTCGGGCGGCACCTCCCCAAATGATCGCATCAGTACTTCGCACCGGAGGGTGAACGAGGATTGATCAAGGCTACCACTGTCCACGAGGAACGCTTCAACTCACGCCTCGGGGCGTCTCTCAGATACGACCTTACTGTACGACAACAACCCTGATAGGATTGCCGATCTTCTTCTCGAGAATATCAAACCCAGAGTTCACGTCTTCCAGCGATACTCTGTGTGTGACTGAGTTTGACAGGTCTAGCTTGCCCGAGCTTACGAGCTGGATCAATTCAGCCAGCTCGAATTCTAGATGGTCATTCACGCCTATTATATCCATCTCTTTGCCGATGATGGTCTTGTAGGGGGAGATCCTCATCTCCTTTTGACCTATGCCGACAAGCACCATCCTTCCGCCTTTTCCGACACAATCGATCGACCTTTCTATCGTTCCAACACCTACCAAGTCTACCACAAGATCGGCAAGCCTGCCATCAGTAATTACCTTCATCCTCTCAGCAAGGTCCTCAGTAGCCGCGTTCACAACTTCGTCGGCTCCCATTTTCTTGGCTAGCTTCAGTTTCTCGTCCAACACGTCCACAGCGATGACTCTTCCGGCCTGTAATATCTTTGCAAGCTTCAGGACGTGGACCCCAAGGCCTCCGATGCCGTTGACCATAACAATATCTCCGGCGCCTGCTCGTCCTCTTCTCAAGGCGTGGTAAGCCGTTGAAACTGCGCACCCTAGTATGCCCCCTTGATCAAACGGGATGGATTCAGGCAGCTTCAAAATGCTTCTAGCTGGAACGCTAATGTGCTCGGCGAATCCTCCGTCGGTGGTCATGCCTATCATCTGATACTCTACGCAGAAGTTCTCCCTCTTAGTCTGACAGAATACGCATTTTCCGCAGCTCTTTATGTAATGGACGCAGACTCTATCGCCTTTCCGCATCCCTTTAACTCGGTCTCCCGTCTCGGATATCACTCCGGCGATCTCGTGCCCCATAATGATGGGCAGTTTTGCAGTTTGCACCACACCATTGCGATAGTTCAGGTCTGAGTGGCATATCCCGCTCGCCTTGATATCTACAAGGACCTCATCCGGTCCAACTTTGGGCACTTCGACACGATCGATACTCAGTTTCTCTCCTACTCTATGCAGCCTCGCTGCCTTCATCATTTCCGTCATTTAGGATCCTCAGATCGCATAGGCGTGAATGATTATATGATTTATGCACGATAGCGTCCTCCAAATACCAATCTCATCTGAGTGGATGCCGAATGTCTCGCATGTCATGGGACGAGAGACTCGACTATAGCATGAAGTTGATGGCACTTGTGCTAGGCCTGGCGGTGAAATCGGTTAAAGCAGACGGGAGGCAGAAGGGGATAGGTCGTCTCAAGCGACAGTTCTTCGAGGCCGGGAAGAAACTGGGAAAAGCAGAAAAGAAAAGACTTAGACTGAGAGAGGCGGACGCAAGGGCCTACCACCCCATCGTGGCGGAAGCTCTGAAAGCGTTCAACATAAGATATAAGGTAACAAAACTGACACCTCAAGACTACATTTTGCGCATATACAATTGTCCGCACGGGAAGAACTTCAGGAACGCAGGGGCGCCTCCGGAGGTTTGCGACGTGTTCCTAGGGATGGATGAAGGAATCGTCAAGTCGCTCAACCCAAAACTCGAGTTCGCTCTGACCAGACATGTTCTCCGCGGCGACCGATACTGTGAATACGTTGTCAGACCCGTGAAGTCAAAAAGGAAGGGCTAACTGATCCGCAACGGAATGCTTTCCCTTCGGTCTTGGGTTCTTCTCTCTGAGCGAGTAGAAGCATGATTCAGGGATTTGTAATGAGCTTACCCAGGTCGCGAGTCATAGTCTTCCTCGTTTGCCTGGTTACTTTCGTAGCGTACTCACTTGCTTACGTGACTTTTGGCTCCTCAATAGCGGTTCTAGCGAAAGTACTTTCACTCGGCCCCATCGAGATCGGCGCACTCGCTAGTGCGCTGTCGATAGGTTTTCTCACAACCCTTCCAGGAGGGATTCTCTCTGACAAGATCGGAAAGAAAATGGTAGTCTCTATGGGGCTGGCGCTGTGCTCGGTCGGGCTCGCGGCGATCGGAGTATCCAACTCATTTGCGGGTTGCTTCTTTTCGGCTGTGCTTCTTGGGATCGGCGCAGGCGTCTACGAAGCCGCAATTAACCCCTTGGTTCTGGAACTCTTTCCTGAGAGACGCGCGTTTGCGCTAGGCTCGTCTCATCTCTGCTGGGGAATTGGGGGCTTCTTCGCACCTCTGCTGGTTGGATACTCCTATCTGACGTATCTCGATTGGAGACTGGCATTCTACGCAACATCGCTCTTTGTCGTTGTAGGTCTTCTACTCTTCCTAACAGCTCGAGGCCCGACCTTGAGCAACACCGTCTCGGATGAAAATCCGCGAAGTTTCAAGCTAACTGAGCTGAAAGCGCTCTGGCGCCTGATGTTCGGCAATCTTCTGGCCTGGGGAATTGAAGGCTGCATCGTTGCTTGGCTGATCATATTCCTCACAACCGAGCGAAGTATCAACCTACTCTTGGCGACCTCTTCACTCTCCATCTTCTTCTTACTACAAGCAGTCGGGAAACCATTTTGGGGCTTGTTCGCTGACAAGTATGGCTATACGACAGCCGTCAAGATCTGCGCCGGAGCCGGCGGTGTTGTGCTCCTTTCCGCTATCGTTAGCTGGCCCGGTATTCTCCCGCTCGTCTTGATGGCTCCGACAGGGTTCTTCCTAGGCGGGGTAATTCCGAACATCACTACGGCCGCTTGTAGCAGGTTTCAATCTGCCAGCGGCGCAGCTTCGGGGATAATCAACCTAAGCGGCGACATCGGTAGCATTCTGCTACCCTTCTTTTTCGGAGTCATTGTAGCTTTCAGTAGTGCATTCTCGGGCTTTGTGTTGGTCTCGGCTCTGGCAATTCTCCTTGCGCTCATTGCCAAGTGAATCGTCCAGATACTGCGACCTTTGATACGCTTTGCAGTGTTCCTCGTGGCGCCTCGCATGATAAGATGTGGTTCGGTAACGATGCTAGCATCGTCTGTGCCACTACACAAAGACGCGGGACTCAAGCAGGTAGCATGAGCGAATGCGCTCACGGTGGATTGGACACAACTCAACTGCGAGCAAAGAATTTTATACTATTAGGAAGCCCCGGGGTCTGCGAGGCATTTGTTCATGCCGCATCTTCTTGATATGGAACTTGGCAGGACGGCACACGTTGTCATCAACAAGCTGTGCAAGGTCAAGCCGCGAGAAAGTGTTTTGATAACAATTGACGGCCCTCAGGAGTTTCGAGTTGCCGAGGAAATTGCCAAGGCTGCAGAAGCTGCTGATGCCAAGGTGATGGTTGCGTGGCATTCGACACCGCCTGGCTACGGCAAGATAGGCGACCCGTATCTGCCCGACCCGCTGAAGGTCGCTATTCCGAATACCGACGTCTGGATCGAGCTCAACAATCAGTGGCTCCTCTACTCCACGCCGTGGGACGATGCGATCAAACCTACGATTCAGGGAAAGGGCAGGGTCAGGTATCTGTTCCTCGGCGGTTTAAATGCAGATCAGATCGTCCGATGCGTTGGAAGAATAGACATCGATACGCAAGCGACATTCCAAGACAAGGTCGTCGATATGACCAAGAAAGGGAGAAAGATGAGGATAACCACGCCGGCGGGGACCGATCTCTCATTCGAGAACCATCCGAACCGGCCAGTTCTGAGCGAGCTCTTCGCCGACACTCCGGGCCCGCATTTTCTTCTCGGACAGATCGGATGGGCTCCGATCGAAGAAAGCATAAACGGCACCATGGTTTTCGACGGCTCCTACTCCGGCGGCGGCGAGGCAGACCTCGGCGTACTCAAGACACCGATCAAAGTGACGGTTAGGAATGGAAAAGCCGTTGAGTTCACAGGAGGAAGCGAAGCAGAAGCCGTGAAGAAATCGCTCGAAAAACTCAATGATCCGAACATGTACTATGCGGCTCACGTCTGTTATGGATTCAATCCTGGGGCGAGGCTCTCAGGCCTTTGCACCGAGGACGAGAGAGTCTGGGGATCCACAGAGTGGGGCTTCGGACATCAGGGACCTGGGTTAAGAGGAAGGGGTATCACAGCCGTCTCACACGCAGACGGGATATGTCTCAACTCATCCGTCTGGATCGACGGGCAAAAAATAATGGACACAGGAAAGCTAGTGCACCCAGACCTCGCCAAACTGGCGAAGAAACTCGGGAAAGAGTAGCAAATCCTCTAGGCGAGCTGCACAAACTGAGATCCATCGTCTAGGTCCTTGCTTCCGCACGAGCAGAGAACGCTGAGCTTTCTATTCGGGCTACTTTTGCTGAGCCCTCAACAGGTGCGGTGTATACTTCGCCGGCCGGCAGGTTGCCAAAGTCGCCCTGCTTAAGCAACAGGCCCGTATCGCGTTCGACCACCCGTCCCTGGATGGACATGGTAATGTCGGTGCCTTTACCTGAGGTCACGTGAACTGTTGATGCTTTGTCCATGAGAGCACCCATGCTTTCGCATAGACGCCTGACTTCCGAATAGTTCGCAGTAATGGCTCCGGTCCTGAACATTGCCGTCGTGATTGATCGCATGGTGGCACCCCGTGCCCCCGCTTGCGTTGCAGCTTTGCGGGCCTGCGTATGCGACAGGCTGCACTTGGTGGGCACTATGTAGATGATTGTGGATGGAGGACCGAAGACGTTTCAGACAGCTCGGAGGCGAAGGGAGAACTCTCTCGAACTGGACGGTGAAACCTGACTCGTCAACATAGTCGCCGGCATCTCTGTCAAGTCCGGTTCTGATGATCTCCGTGACTATCTTGTCGCCACAACACGTACCATGAGATCTGGCGTGTGGTACAGCATCTCAAAGACATCGTCGAAATGAGGGAATATGGGAAGTTCTCGAAACAGAGAAAGGCAATATCCTGAACGAGAAGCGCGCCTTTCTTTTCTTACAAGCCGCAGTCACACACACACGATGCAAATGTGACGCTACTTCAACCATCCTTCTTCTTTCGGCGGGCTTTCGTATCCGAAGATTTTGCTGTGAGATAGACCTAGCCTACTGTGGAGATCTGCCAGCAATTCAGCGTATTTGAAGGAGACAATGACTGGATCGACGATCGGGACATTGAGGCGTTGCATGAGTCGGCTCGTGAAGCCTGCTTCTACAGTACATCCGAGTATGATTACCTCGGCGCCGTCTTCCTCAGTAGCCAGTTTGGCCTCTCGTGCTATGGTCTTCTCCAGCCCTTTTCGTTCTCTCCTCATTCTGTTCACAGTGAAATTCAACACTCGGAACGAAGCGAGTTTCTTCTCAAGCCCATACATTCTAACGTTGTCTTCCATCTTAGGGATCCATTTCCTTCTGCCGACGATGATTGAGAACTTGTGCCCCAGAGTCGCCGCAACATGCATGGACGCTTCAGCGGGAGCCGTCACAGGCATTCTCACAAGCTCTCTGGCTTCTCTGAGACCGGTATCATAGAAGCATCCTATGATCGCCGCGTGATATCCGTCTATCTCAGCTCTTCTGATCAGATCAAGCGTCTCATCTGTCACGAGATGCTCATAGTAGTGGTACTCCAAGTTGTCAGGACCTTTCGTTAGGTGCGTCACGTCGCACTTGACATCGGGCCGCTTGACGCTCTCAAGAACGCTTTTCACACGTTCGTCATCAGCCGAGGCCCCGCCCGGATTGATCCATAGGATTCGTAGATTCTCCTGCATTTCCAATCGCTACTGGTAGTGTGTCTGCCCTGCTCGGTACTAAAACTATTGCACAGCCCACATCTCCATCAACGACCAAGAACAGTGGCTTTGGCAGCTACAGGTCAAGCCTTATGAGGCTATAGCTATCACTCACTGGCTTCGCGGGATCGGTGCATTAACGCAAAGGAGTTCCCGACCGAGAATGATAGAATTTGGTTGCGTATTGCCTCAGGAGTCGGCTGATTACGACTTCGTGAAAGAGATTGCACTGGAATGCGAGAGATTGCATTTCAACTCGATCTGGCTCTATGATCATTTCTTTCCTTTCTGGAGAAAGCCAGACGAACCAATCTTGGAATGTTGGACGACTCTCTCTGCTTTGGCGGCGGACACGAAGACTCTGGGACTAGGCACGATCGTTCTCTCCAACACGTTCAGAAATCCAGCGATGCTCGCAAAGATGGCTGCGACACTCGACGTGATCAGCAAGGGCAGACTAGAGTTTGGCATCGGTGCTGGAGTGTGCGAGAATGAACATCATGCATATGGTATTCCATTCGAAAGACCATCCATCCGAATAGAGCGATTGAGAGAGGCAGTTCACATAATACGGGCTATGTGGATCGATGGCAAATGCAGCTACAACGGCAAATACTATGCCGTGAAAGACGCGTTCAATAACCCTCGACCTGTTCAGAAGCCAAATCCGACAATTTGGATCGGCGGATTGGGCAACAAGGTGCTCAGAGTAGTCGCTGAACTCGCCGATGGCTGCAACTTCTGGGGTCTAGATCCCGCCGAGTTCAGGCGCAGATCATCCGTGTTGGAAGAGCACTGCAAAGCAGTAGGAAGGAAACCCGCAGATCTGCAGAGATCTTGGGGCGGAGAGATCCTCATCAACGAGAACAGAAAGGAAATCGAGCGTTTCAAACAAAAAGAACCGACAGCCGATCAATATGTCAACTCAAATATTGTTGGTACCCCGGACGAGTGTCTTGAGAAAATCAATCGCTACGTGGAAGCAGGCTGCACGTACTTCATGCTGTACTTCCCGGACGCGGCCCAGAGAAAGTGCCTTCGACTGTTTGCTGAACACGTTATCAGGGAATTCAGTACCTGATCGTATAGCGCAGAGGACATTAGGCTTCCTATGCGACCACATGCCTGAGCGAGCTACCCAAATGCGCTTCTCGACACCAAAGCTACGGATGGCCGTCGAAGATCTGGAGAGGCGCACGATTGAATTTCGTTATGCGTCGATGAAGATGACCATCGAAGCCCACACAACGCAATGATCGAATAGAGAAAATCTTAAATGAACAGTCGGGGCGCGTTACGTTGACCAAAAATGTCATCACTTTACGAGTACGAGATCGGAAAATCCGCTGATATTCTCTGTAGAGAGTTGTTCAAGCTGAAATCGGGAGAAATTTTCGCCATAACATGCGATACCGAATCGGATGCGCGGGTCGTGGAGGCGGCGGCTAGAGCTGCGTTTGCTGTCGGCACGAAGCCTCTGGTGATGCGGGTGGCTTCTCCTCTGGGCGTAGGAAAGGCTGCGGATCCTATGTTGCCCGTAAACGCATTGGGCGCGGCCTTGAAGAATGTACAAAGCCTAGGGCGAATCAATCACCGGCTCCGCCTCGATTTCTAGCGCTATTCTGCTAGAACAGCTTCTCGCGCCAATCGTTTCGGACCTGTTGCAGCGACGACGATGACAACCATCAGCCACAGGAGAGCTGAGAAGACTCCGCCTATCCACAAGCTGTCTACAGCGGATAGGACAGGAAGGAAGATGATCTGGCTGGCTGTGAAGCTCGCATGCATCAGAATCGCCATCGCGAGGCTACCTCTCGTGTTGTTCAAGACCCATGTCATGAGTATTGCATACGCTGTCATCTCGACGGGTCCGCCGAGAATGGCGACAGGAATGATGAGCGCTCCCATTGAGGCGGCGTTTACCCAAATACTGGGATAGATGTGCCAGACTCCCCACAGCAGTCCCATGATGAGAGTCGCGTCAAGTGCAGTGTATCTGGCTTGAAGTCTGGGCAGCGCGAACCCACGCCAGCCGAACTCTTCCATCAAGCCCGCGGAAAGCCCCAGCGGTATGCCCGCCACCAAGTAACTCGTGACGAATTCGCCTCCGATCCGTACACCCAGTATCCAAACAATCACAAGTGTCAGATTGAGCAGAATAGGACTCGTAAATAGTGCAACAACGTACCAGAACGGCTTGACTCTCCAGAGTCGCAGTAGACCGAAGAGTGTCTCGGAACCTTTCTCCCTGTCAAGTACGCGGGTTAGGACTATCCCCATCAGACTTGGAGCCGTACCTCCCACGTAGAAGAACAGAAGAAACGTTGGAGACAACTCGAAAATGCTTTCGCCTGGCGTGAGAACAAAGTAGCAAGTCATCCATCCCCAAAACCACACAAACGTGAGCATGAAGAAGAGCGGCACTGAATGGCGTTTGATGAAATCGCTGACACTCATGACTCTTCAGGCACAGACGCAATCGAACTATCTATATCAATACTGCGATGACTGGTGCGCGCCACTCTAGCGATTAATGCTGCAGACTCGGGAGATTGGATGCCCACGCCAATACGTAAGTACGCAGACCTAGCAATACGCAAGATTGGAAAGTGAGAATGTGTCCAGTCAAGTCATGATGGATTTCATCAAGCGGCATCCGGCATCAACTTTCTTTGCGTTGGCTATCATTTACTCGTCAAGCAATGCCCAAACTACCCCTGCAAACACATCCCAGAACAGGACAACCTCCTAAACTCTCTTCTCAAGAAATCATTTCACCAGAAACAACAGATGCCAGCAACACCAAGCCTCAAATGGCAAAACAGCTAACACATACCAAGTTTAATAAATGTCCGTAAGACTCTACGTTGCCGATCGGTTATGGTGAATCCCGACGTCTACGAGAAGATCAGGGACGCTGTCATCCAAGGCAATCCGGAAGAAGTGGGCACCCTAGTAAGCGAAGCACTGCGAGCTGGGTTGGATCCAGTGACCGTTCTGAAGAACGGTCTTGTTGCAGGAGTCAAGACCGTGGGTAAGAAATTCGAGGCAGGAGAACTCTTTCTGTGCGATTTGATAATGGCAGGAGACGCAATGACTGCCGGCTCTGAACTACTGAGAGGCGCCATAGAGCAGAAGACTCAGGGTAAGGGAATAGAAAGCGTAGGGAAAGTAGTCATGGCGACAGTCAAGGACGATATTCATGATATTGGGAAGAATATAGTCGTCACGATGCTGAAGGTCGAAGGCTGGGAAGTGACCGACTTGGGAAAAGATGTTCCCAAAGACGTCATAATCAAGAAAGTTGATGAAAAGAAACCAAACGTCCTTGGGCTGTCTGCCCTCCTGACAACGACCATGATTAGGCAAAGAGAAGCTATCGAGGCTCTGCAAGAGGCGGGTCTCAGAGACAGAGTTCGGGTCATAATAGGCGGGGCTCCGACACACGAGGGATGGGCAAAGGAGATAGGCGCTGATGGTTGGGCTCCCGACGCGATTGCGGCTGTGAAGAAATCGAAAGACTTGCTCAAACGCGATTAAGAGAGTGAAAACATGATCCCCAAGATTCCTAAGTTCAAGGTTCTGCACGAAGAAGACATTCGCAGAGTACATGAGACTTCGCTTCGAATACTTAGCGAGGTGGGCTGCAAGTTCTACCACGAGAAGGCGCTGAAGACTCTGGATCAAGCCGGCGCAAGAGTTGACTACAAAGAGAGCCTTGTCAGGTTCCCCGAGGAACTGGTGCGAGAAGCGATCAAGAGGAACCCGTCCCAGTTTGAATGTACAGCCAGGAACCCCAAACAC
>Ga0315291_10002124_pt1 | contig 26097 bp, 49 predicted proteins | sample YL17G12_20_MG_FD_203070 | JGI IMG/M metagenome (GOLD analysis project Ga0315291, IMG submission 203070) | Sediment microbial communities from Yellowstone Lake, YNP, Wyoming, USA - YL17G12_20 | ecosystem: Environmental > Aquatic > Freshwater > Lake > Sediment | place: USA: Wyoming | collected...
AGCATCGGCATCTACGCGCAGCCGAGCGACTTCCTCACGTGCTGGAAGGGCGAGGCGGAGAAGAACCCCAAGCGGCTCTTCGAGGAAGCTCTCCGGATCCAGAAGGAGAGCAAGAAGCAGGTCTTCATCCTGATCGACGAGGTCGACACGATCCTCAACGACGACCATGCGCGGGGCAGCTTTGGCTCGACGAACCTCACGACCGAGTTCCAGCAGCTGATGGACGGCATCCTCCAGTACCCGCACATCGCCGTGTGGGCCGCGACCAACCACCCCGAGCGCATTCCGATGCCGATGATCCGTCGGTTCTCCAAGGTCGCGATCGTGGGCGAGCTGGATCAGGCGGATCGCATCAAGCTGCTCAAGCACTTCGTCGGCTTTCTCCCCATCGCGGAGGACTTTCCCGAGCAGGCGTGGGCGGACGCGGCGGCGAAGCTCGACGGCGCCGTCGGTGATGTCATCCGCAAGATCGCGGACTACGTCTGGCGCGAGAAGATCACGTGGCTCGTCGACAACCACCCCGATCTCGCGCACCAGCTCGTCGCGATGCTCAACGAGAAGGAGCAGTTCCACCTGAGCCGCTTCGATTCAGGGCAGCGCAAGAACCTGCACGCGAAGATCCGCGAGCGTGCGTCGGTGCAGCCCAAGGACGTGATGGAGTCGGTCGATCTGCACCTCGACAACATCGCCATCCGCTCCGAGATCCAGACGGCCAGAGAGACGTACGAGCGCTCCAAGATGTTCCTCGCGGGCATCAACGCTCGCAGCAACCGCCTGGAGGTTGGCACCCAGGAAGCCGAGCGCGAGGCTCGGTGACACCACGTTCGATCCCATGCCGGATGTGCCAAGCCGGGCCTGGTGAGCCCTGCAAGTACAAGGGTGTCGTCATCACCGGCGCGCTCGGCGGACATCGCAAGCGGACACCGCGCCCCCAGCGGTGCTTCCACTACAAGCGCGTCGCGGACGCGGAGGCTCTACGGTGAAAGTGTTCGTTGTTCACGTGTATGACGGCGCGGGAGGCTTGCACGACTATTACGTGCACCGCACTGCCGAGGGCGCCACGCACAAGGCAGCCTGCGATGTTGTCGAGGGACGCTTCGAAGGTCTCGATCCCAGCGATTTCGACTCCGAGGTCGCGCGGGTGATAGCCGCCGTCTGTAAAGAGCCGGCAGTTGGTCGTCACGTCGTTCGATGCGACGCATGGCGCGCAGAGATCGACGAAATGTGTGTGCTTCCAGAGGAGGCGCCCTCTAGCGTGCGCCGGCCGCCGCTCACGGATGACCCCGTTCCCGTCGAGCACACGTGCGCGACGCAAGGCCGCTCGAATTGCGCGGTGTGCATGGCGTTCGAGGGCAAGCTCTGGGATGCCGTCAATCGGTACGCGGTCAGCGTCGGGGGCGATCCGGAAAATCACGTCTACGGCAACGTGGCGCGCATGTCCGCGGTCGCAGAAGTCGGCGCGATCGTCACCCGCTGCATGCCGCGGGCGTTGCCTGCCAACGCAGAATGTCAGTCGATCATCGGCACGATCGGAGCGTGCGGTACCGACGGACACTACTGTTCGGACCGGTGCTGGGTCATCGGCAAGCTTCGGTCGGCGCAAGCGCTCGTGCGAAATTACGAGCAGCGGCTCGGGATTGGAGAGCCTCGATGAGCTGCACGCTCTGCCACTACATCACCGGGCACGATCCGAGCTGCCGTCACTACCACGAAGATGCGGCACAGGATCAAGCGGAGCTTCGTACGCGCCTCGAAGCGCTGGAGCAGAAGGTCGAGCGGTTGGTTGATCGCGTCACCGACTACGAGCACCTGAAGAAGCTTTATGCCGAATCCCGTGACTATGTGCGGACGCTGGAGGGCGAGCGGGACGATTTGGTCGAGGCGAACCGCAAGCTCACAGCGCAAAACGATCGTCTGGACGGCATGGTCGATAAGCTGCGTGGGGCGCTGATTGGCGCGCGTGGCTTCATGCTCGGCGTTGCTGGTCGGCCCGAGGCAAGCGCCGATGTACGAACACTACTGAACGCCGAAGCCATCGTACTAGAGCAGCTGCTCGCGGAGATTCCGCATGAGCGCTAAAGCCGCCAAAGTTCGCCTCGCAGTGGTGATCGACTGGGACGCGGGCCTGCCGATCGCGGGACCTTGTGAGCCGGTCGACGATGTTTTGCCTGGTGGCCAGTACACCGTCGAGTGCTCGCCGCAAGAGCAGGTCCTGATCCAGGAGATCGAGATTCGAAGCTTCGCCCTCGCCTGGATCGCGGTTGGCGGGCACGAAATCAAACCGATCGGAACCGTCCAAGGAACGAGCGAGATCCGGCGGTATCTTCTCGAAGAGCCGGTGTTCGTGCGAGCGGCCGAAACCGTCAGCATGGGGCTCAAGAATGACGGCGGCTGGTCCCTCAAGCCGAAGATCGCGATGTTCGCGCGGCTCCCACCAGCCCTGGGCTTCGCGGCTCCCTTGGCCTTGGGGGTCTTGGCAGCCTTGCTCTTCTTGCGTGTGTCTTTGTCCTTGTCCTTGCTTGTCTTGACCTTCGTCATCGACGAACACCTTCTTGCTCGATGACCCACGGCGGGGAAAACCGGCGCTCTAGCGCCGCAAGCTCGTCGCCGTCGAGATCGGCGGTTGGCTCGGGGGACAGGTTGTCGACCGGACCGGTGATCACCTCGCGCTGGGTTCGCAGGGACCACTCGATCTGGCGCTTGCCCTCGGAACCCATGAGCGTGTGCTTGAGGGCCAGCGACGACAGGGCGGAGAGGTTGGGCACCCAGCTGTGGTGGAACAGCAGCCGTGGTGGGGTGGTCGCCAGCTCGACGAGATGACTGCGGAGCCTGCGGTTACTTGCAGCAAGCGGCTCGCTGACAGCCGATCGTGGGCACGCGAACCAGCGCGCGACGTCGCGATCTTCGCTCCACGACAGGAACGTGAGCCTCGGGTTGCCCACATACGGCTTGCCTGGTTCGAGCAGCAGGCCGCGATAGAGCGGAGCGGGTGGGAGGGGGTGATGCGCCGCGATGCGCTCGGCAGCCGATCGGATCTGATCGCCGACCATGCTCATGAGCGCGTCAGCCTCGCTGAGCTTGCCGAGCACCGCGTGGAGCACGAAGTTGAGGTAGAGATCGAGATCGGTCATCCGTTGCCTGGTCAGTTGCCTGGATCGATGACGAAGGTCAGCCGCAGCTTCTGACGGCCGATCGAGATGACATCCCCGGAAACCAGCTTCCGTATGGTGACCTTCTTGTCGTTCACGTAGGTGCCGAGCGGCGATCCGAGATCGATGACGCGCACACCGTCGTGGCCGCACTCGATCATCGCGTGCATCCGCGCGACCTGGTCGTCGTGCTCGAAGCGAATGTCGGCGCTGGGGACGCGCCCGATCTTGATCACGTGTGCGGACGGTTCGACTCCAAACTGCAAGGAGCGCTTGACCGGCGAGCCGTCGAGAATTTCGATGTGGATCATGGATGCGCGCTCCTGCCGAGGAGCGTGTTGTGTGCGCGAACCGCCTCGAAGGCCAGCGCCGGGGTGTCAAACGTCCCGATCATCGGATCGTCGTCGGTGGCGACGTCACCACGGAGGGCGAAAATCCCGGTGGAAAGTCCGGTGCGTCGTGCGTGACGAGCACGTGGATCGGCCCTTTGGCTCCAAGCGCGCGATCGTGCTCCTCCGTCGTGATCGTCTCCTCCGGCCACCAGGACACGCCCGGTGTACGCATTGCGCGATCGATCGACGGAGCGCCGCCCAAAAACAGAAACCGCGTGCCGTCCTCGTCCTCGTGCACGGATCCGCGCGGCTGGTAGATTACGTTCTTGGCGATCGTGACACCGCGGTCACGGACGCTTCCGATCAGCTTGCGAAGCGTCAAGTGATCGTCATGATTGCCGTCGATGAAGCGCATCGTGACGCCCGCGCCCTGGAGGATGTCAGAGAGCACCGCGAGCTTGGCTGTGGGCGCGCGCTTGCTCGGCCAGATGACGCCCCAGTCGCCCGCCTGGATGATCTCGGCGCCGTGCTTCTGGGCGAGGGCCGCTGCGCACTCGACGAAATCCAGGTCCCCATGCGTGTCACCGAGGTAGAGGTAATGCTTCACGTCGCCGCCTTCCCCGCGTGTCGATGCGCGTCCACTTGCGCGTCGTAGGCGCGCTGGTTCTGGCGTACCACCGCCATGACGCGACGAGCTTCGTCATCGAGCGGTGTCAGCACTTGCTCGAACGTGCCATGCAGATCGCTGTTCGGATGCACCCACGAAAGACCCGACCCCCAGCTCCACGGCGCTTCGATCCCGCCGCCGTTGTCGATCACGACGTACCAGCCGCAGACGCCCTCACTCGCGTGACCGTAGAGCCTCCGCACTTCATCGGGGTGCTTGTTCGGCCACCAGCGAACCTCGAACGCTCCTCGGGGCTGCTGATTGCTCATGGCGTCACGTCCGCCTCGGGGTCGACCAATAGCTCCGTCAGCGCGACGGCCAACAGCTCCTCCAGCTCGCGCCGCGCGTGTCGATCGGTGATGAAGTCACCGGCAAGAAATCGCCCGCCCGCCTGACGAACGCGTTCTGGCCGCTTCGCTTTGAGCCACAGTGCGATCGTGCTGATTGCGAGGACGCCGCGAACGCGCGGCTCGGCGGGATCGGTGTCTGCCACGACAGCTTCTTCCAGCTCCGCGGCTTGGGCGTAGAGGCTCCGCGCCTCGGCGCTGTGTCCCGCGTGAAGTGCCTGCTCTGCGCGAAACGCGAGCAGCTCGCTCTCACGGCTCCTCGAATCATCGAAACTTTTCATCGGCGCCGTTGGAAAACTCGATGGCGGTGCGAGTGCTGGCCTCGTATGTGGGGCTCCTACGGCCATGATGCTCTCCATGCGAATCTGCGCCGTTGGATGCGCTGTCATGGCGGCGAGCACACGTCGCGAATCGGCAGGTTCAAACACGAAGACTTCAGCGTTCGTTGTCGCGAGATGGCGCTCGATGAGTTCAGAGACACGTGCCCAGTTCAGTCCGCCATGCCCGCACCCGAGCGCTGGCAACGCAACGCGCACGCTACGCCCAAGGCTGTCCAAATATGTTCGAAGAGCCTTGAGTCCGTCTTCAACGTCCTCGTATTTCGAGTTCTCTCGCCAGTGACGTTTCGTGGGGAAGTTGATGATCCACTCGGTTGGCGCGCGCCAAATGTTGAGCGTGCCGGGTCGGATTTCACCCGCGTCGCAAGCCTTCTTGTACGCGTGAAACATTGCGGGGTGGCGGGTCTTGAAAGCGAGCGCGACACCTGCACCCATCACACCGACGCAATTCACAGTGTTCACCCGGATGTCGACGGGTAACTCGAACATGTCGCCACTGGTGAAGCACACCATCACGTTCCTCCATACGTCATGGACAGCTTCCTGTACTAGCAGCGGCGCTCGCGCGCACGAGGCGTCCTCGACGGTTGCCGAACTTGCGCGCGGCGCGAGCACGCACGAGGGTCTGTTGCTGCGCGGGGCTGCTGCGCTCGTAGCCGCCCGCGGTGAGCGCTTGGCGCAGCGTGTTCTCGGACACGCCGAGGTTCTTGGCTACCTCGCCGTTTGACAGACCCTGATCCTGGATCCACGCGACGGCCAGGCGCACGGCGTAGTCATCGAGTTGTCGATCGGGCAGCCAGGTCGCGTGGAGCACGTGCAGCTTCACGCGCGTACGGACGTACAGCACGCTGGTGCCCGGCGCGCAGCCGATTTCGAGCACGCCCTCGTCACGCAGCGAGGCCGGTGTGACGTGGCCTACGACGACACCCGCAGGCTTGCGCGGTTTGACCTCGGCCCGAGCTGCCCGAGGTGCCAGTGCCTTCGGCATTGGCGCCTCGGGCAGCTCGGGCAGCTCGGGCAGTCCCAAGCGTCGCCGCTCATCGCGTTCGAACTCCGCGAACGAGGTGTAGATCCGCGGGATGTCCGGCAGCAGCATGGCGATGACGTGAACAGCTTTGTACACGAGACGCCTGACGTCCGGAATCCGACTCGTTTGGGGAGATCGGCTCGCGAGATTGTTCACTCGCTGGCCCCACACGTTGGGCACGGATTCATCCATGATCCGTCGCGCTCGTTGCGTCCGCGCGTGGCTCCGACGTGCTTGCAGCGCGACTGCACGAGGCGCAAGAGCCCGATCACGGTCGCTTCGACCCGCTTGTCGTGCTCGCGCCACTGCCGCAGCAATTCGCGGAGCGATTCCGTATGGAACTGTCCCGTCCTTGGCGTGCACGGGATCTTGTGCGACCACGCACCGCTGGTGGCGCTTCCACCGCCACTCTCCCCAGGCGCGCGCGTCCTGCGGATCCGTCAGATCGACAGGCACGGGCACGTCGCTCTCGTCGAGCATGTACAGGACGTAGCGCTTTTTCATGCGTGGTAGGTGGTCGAGCGCTTTTCGCCCTTGGACTTGATGCGCTTCTCGCCGAGCAGCTTCCGGATCGGAAGTGCCAGCTCCTTCGTCGTCGTGCCGAGCTGCGTGTTGATCTGCTCGATGCGAAGGCCGGGGTTCTTGGCCACGAAGGCGGCGAACTTTTCGCTCAATTCTTCCAACGCTTCCGTCGATCGCTTTTCGCCCTTGGCGAGACCCTTGCGGCCGTTGGTGCCGTTGGAGCTGCGGTGACCGTTGGCACGTGCATGGTCCTGCACGGTGGGCCGCGGGCCCTCCATCTTCACCATCACCATCGGCAGCGAGCCGCGTGGCGCCGCACTGACTGAGCCACCGAGCGCCGCGAGCAGCTCTTCACGGCAAAACTCGATGAGTTGAGTGGCGAAGTTGTCGATGAGATTTTGCAGACGATCACGATTCATGAAGGACTCCTGGAAAAAGTGTTGGGCACAGGCACGGTGCACAGCTCACAGAGCACACCGCCCACGGAACCATGGACCGCTGCTGTCGAAGGGTCGGGTGTAGAGCATTTCGGGCTCTAGCGCTGGATCGACGGGCCACTCCCGCCAATACCGGTTGAAGTCGGTGAGGCCACCACCCACGATCTCGGCCGCCCGCTTTTTGCTGGGAGCGATCACGAGCCCCGCGCGCCGGCCATCGGCGTTACCGATCCACATCTTGCGCTTGGCGGTCACGGGAACACGAAGGGGTCGGGAAGGTTCGGGTTGGGCTCGGGGAGCTTGGGCCCGCACGCAGGAATCTGGCTGGCCTCCGTACGAGACGTACGCTCGACGGCCGCAAGCTCGAAGTGCCGGACCTCGGCGTTTCCGCGCAGCTCGAACGGGACGCCGCACAACGTGGCGTGGCACGCGCACGCGGCGTTCCACAGTGCGTCGGGGCGCTGATACCAGACGAGCCTCATGGCGCGCGCATCTTCGCGAGGAGGTTTCTTGCGGCCTCTTCGAGGCGCCACCGGACATCCGTTTCTTCGCCGCCGCCCAGCTCGCCAATGAACGCGGCGACGTCTTCGAGGCGCAGGTACCGCACCTCGCGGACATCGACGAAGCGCAGCTGAAACTTCGGCTCGGCAGGCCGCTCGCGCGGTTCGGCCTTGGTCTTGGGAGCCTTGGCGGTCACGTGGAAATCCTTTGGCCGGGCATGTGCCGACCGAGGTGCCGGGGCGCGTACGCCGCGCGGTTGTCCTGCTCCCACGGCCAGAGCCAGATCGGATCCGCCACCACGACGTCGGTAGCCACGTCGACGACCAGATCGCCAGCAACCTGGCGCAACGGGACCGCCTGCTCGATCGTCGTGGCCGTGTTGATCACGACGTAGCGGCGGGTGTGGTCGTTGTAGTAGCGGATCTCGAACATCATGGAGGACAGTCTCTTTGTACTCCCTGCGCAGCCGTCATGGAATGGGTACTTGTGTACCCTCAGCCGCACAGCTCCTCCTTGAGCCGCCGCTTCTGCTCGTCGGACAGTCCGGTGAAGTTCAGCGTGACCACGTTCTCCACGCCGCACGAGCACTTCGGGTAGAGCCGCAGGCGCAGCGGCGTGGACTTGGTCAGGCGTACGGCCTCGCGCGCTTGCGAGGTCAGATCGTGCGACGGCAGCACGCGTCCGCAGCCGCGACAGCACAGCTGCGGTAGGTGCCGTGCCAGCTCCGTCACGGCAACCGATCGTAGCGGACCGTGCCAACATGGTTGAGGTAGCCCTTCTCGATCATGATCCAGATCGACGACCAGATCGACTCGGGCGCAGGCGGCGAAAAGTACGGGCACTTCACGATCCAATTCGAGATCCGACTCTTGTGCCCGAAGGACCACTCCTCCGTCTCCTCGAACAGCTCTAGCTGCATACCGACTTCGTAGGACTTGCCCGCCAGCGTCGTGAACGGCTGCACGACCTCGTAGATGCTGCCGGGAACAGGTCTCACCGAACCCTCAGATGCTCGACGCCGGACGGCCACTCCTCATCGATCTCGAACTCGGGCAGGCACTCGGAGCTGTCCTCCAACTCGACGAGCATTGCGGCAAGGGTCTCCGCGGTTCGTGTGCGCGCGTAGCTCTGTGCACGCGCCGCGCGCCATGCCGCGATTTGTTCTTTCGTCGGCTGCTTATTCTTCGCCATTTCGCTGTCCCTTCGCTTAGGAAAGCTCTTCCTTGAGCCGTGCGACGACGCGATCGAGCACCTTGGCAAGCGCCTCGGCTTGCTCGTGATGGTGGTCGTCCTCGGTGTGGTTGCCCTCGGCGACCATCTGGATCCAGTACGGATCGACGTCGCCCCAGCTCTCGCGATCTAGCTCCTCGTGGAGCAGCGTCGCGAGTCGCTCAGTCGTGAGCTGGTTGATCTTGGTCATTACCGATCCTCCTTGGCAACTTCAACGAACGGCCATGATCCACCGCAGTCGAACAGCCAACGGTGGCGGCCGACGATCTCCACACGCCGGGCGATCAGCGTGCGATCTTCAATCCCCGCTAGGCCGTGCACGAGGACTCCACCGTCTTCTTCAACCTCGAAGCTGCGCACCTCGCCGCGCGAGATGCGCTGCGTGAGCACGCCGCACAGGGCGTTGAGCGGCAGGTACGGGCACGAAAAGCCATTCCAGATCCGACCGTCCGTGTAGCCGGCGAATGTCTGCTCGGAGGCATCGAGACGGACGATGACTGGACGGAGCGGCACCGGACGGGTCCACAGTGGACGGGCCTTGTTCGCTGCGTCCGTCGCGTCGTACGCACGCCACGAGTTCGCTAGCGCCAGCTCACGACCGAAGGCGGTGATCTGGCGAGGATCGTCGAAGGCGTCGCCCCGCCGTCCGGGCCGACGCATGCGCGTGACTAACGCGCACGATTCGATGCGGCTCTCCATGGCGTGTACAGTCTGAGCACTGACCGCAAATTCGCCCTTCTGCCACGGACGTGGTGAGGCGACGTCGGAGGCATCATCGGCAACGCACCAAAAACCTCCGGCACGGCGGATGATCGGCTGGTCGGCGACGTCCATACGCAGGAGCACGATCTGCTGGGCGCGACTCGGCGATTTGCGCTCACCGCGAGGGTTGCATTCGGGGCAGTGCAGGCGCGGACGGCTCGCGTGACCGCCTGCTGTGTGGACCTCAGCTGCGGATTTCCGGATCTTCGCGCTAACCATCACAGCGACCATGTCCGGCAGAAGTCCTTGCCCTTCTGCGTGAGGCTGTAGGCGGTGCCGGAGAGGCCATCGGGCCGGCTTCCGAAGTCGATGAGCCCACGCTTGCGGAGCGCGTTCAAACAGCCGATCACGCGCTGCGCGGGACCCTGGACCTTGCCAGCGTGGGTCGTGTGGACCGACTTCGTGCGCTCGTTGTAGCCGCCACGCAGACCGCACGCGGTGCCAATCTGGTTGCCGGTGAGCGGCTTGGTGGCACGCAAAAGCGCGCGCAGGACCTCGGCCATGCGTGGTGTGATGTCGGGTTTGTCGTCTGGCTTGTCGTCCGGGGGCATTGGCATTCTCTTTGTACCGCTTGTGCCAAAACGCGGAATTGGGTACTTCCACACCCAGTCCTGTAGCAGCATCATGGATGCTCGACGATCGTCTCTGGCTCTGTGTCGGGCGCAGGCGTGCCCCGCAGCTCTCGGGCATGCTGTGCAAAACGGTTGAGATGTGCAGCGACGTGCTCGGCTTCTTCGGGGGACATGCTCAAGGCAATTGCCCGTCCGGTGATGGTTACGATGACGCTTCCGGTGAACAACGGCGGGTGTTCGCGCTGCAACGGAACCTGCGGAGCGGGGCCAAAGCGCACCGGCCGTGACGTGTCGATGTCTAACGCGAACGTCCAGGGGCCCCGTTTCACACGCAGCGGGCGTGGCTGGTCATTCGCTCTCGTGGTTGTCTTGATTTCGTCCGCCATCAGACTCCTAGCTCCAACGATTTGACGACGACACGCACTTCGGCTTGGACGTGGGCCGCTTCGTCGTCGTCGAAGCCCTCAAGCAGGATGCGTTGACCGGTCTCGCTCTCCAGCAAGGCGGCGATCCTCCGCCGGTAGATCAGGCGACGCAGACGTTTGTTTTCACGTGCGTCTCGCGTCATGGGACCTCCACTGCCCGCAGCAGCTCGTTGTTGAAGCAGAACACGTTCTCGCCGACGTGGACGAAGTCGAAGTCGAGCACCGAGATCGCGCGAAGGAAATTCCGCGCGACAGCCTGCCCTGGCAGCATCCAATCGTGCAGCTCGACGATGACGATCGGCATCAGGGGCAGCCAGCTGACGTCGCCCGAGAACAGATCTTGCTCCCCACCCTCGATGTCGATCTTCAGGATCGCAGTGGAGCGTATCCGCGACAGCGGCCTGCGGCCCCTCATCATCGACGCGGGTGCCAACATCGGAGCGAGCCCGATCTACTTTCTCTCGCGCTACCCGGACGCCCTCGTCGTCGCGATCGAACCCGAGCGGAACAACTGCGCGCTGCTGCGCTCCAACTGCGAGGGCCTCGACGTGCGTGTCATCGAGGCAGCGATCTGTAACCAGCCGGGCCCACGCTTCCTGAGCGATCCGGGGCTCAGCGACTGGGGCTTTCGCGTCGCAGACCAAGGCCTCTACGAAGTCGCCACCGTCACCGTTCCACAGATCTTGCGTGACTATCCCGAAGGCGCGTACGCGCCGTGGCGCGCGAAGGCGGGATACAGCGGGAACCGCGTGAGCCGGTAGTCCTCGTTGCAGAAGATCTGCTGGATGACGCCACGATCGCCGACGCTGTCGTGGCGGTAGACGAACTTCCGGGTGTCGCCCTGGAAGTCAACGTCGAGAACGCTGTGACACGTCTCTCCGCTTCCCGGAATCGGCCGCATTACGAACCTTCCTCCAAGATCTGGAAGATCCGCTCGCGCAGCGTGACGACCGCGCGAACAGCGTCCGTGCAGGTCTGTTCTTTGACGTCCGCGATCGCCATGTTTGAGACGGCTTCGCGAAGCAGCTGCTCGGCGGCCATGATCTGCGCCTTTGCCGATGCGAGCATGTACAGCCGTTCGAGCTGCTCGTGGTCGACGCCAGGGATCGGCCGCATCAGAGCACCTCCGGCTTGGCGGTGCCGTCGCGCCAGATCATGCCGATCGCGGCCTGGTACCACCAGAACACCTCGTAGTTCCAGCGGCGCTTCCTCGGGAACCACTCGGCCGTGACGATCTGCCGCTCGCCATCCTTGTCCTTGAAGACGGAGACGACGTGCAGAACCACATCGACGTGCTTGATGACGCCTGCGGATCTGGTGCCGTGGTGCGTGCTGTGCCGCAGCTTGGTGCCGACCTTTGGTGGCCACCACGTAGGGGCTTCGCGATTCATCGGACTCCTTCGGCTTGCGGCTCGCTTGGAACTTGCTCGTAGGTCTTCTCGAAATGCTCGGCGGTCATCGGCAGGTACAGGCCGTCGGCGATGCGCACGACGTAGTGCCCGACGTGCGCTACCAAAAAGTCACGCATGCCGACGACTCTGCGATCTTCCGGGATCGGAATTGCAAGCGCCCATCCACAATCGATCGTGAAGGCGCCCGAGCAGAGGGCACGAATCTCGTCGAGGTTGTGCGCCGTCCACTGAACGGCCTCGACTTCAAGCGCGCGCCTCCGGTACTTCGTGGCGGCGTTCATGGATTGACCTCGTAGTCCGACACGACGACGCCCTCCTCGGCCGATCCCGCGAGCGTCGGGCCCCAGTACCACACGCCCTTGTAGCGGCCGAACAGGCCCTTGCCGCCGCGGTAGTCCTTCATGTGGCCGCGCTTCTTGTGTCGGCGCGGCGTGCTGCCGTCACCAGGCAGGGTGTCCGCTGCAACCTGACGTGGGGTCTTGTCGAGATCGACGCGGATGGTGTGGAAGCTGACGAGCGGGCGCTTACCACTCTTCTTGCGCGACTTCTGGAACGGCTCCGGGATCTGATGCGCATCGGTCACGATGTTTTGGCAATTGAGCATCGCCAGTGCGGTCCAGCCCACGAGCGAGGCAGCCAGGACGCGGATCGAGTCTTCGCGCTCGATGCCCGAGCTGATCTGAAACCAAGTGCCCAAGACCGATCCGTCCTCGGCGACCGCGGTCACGCCGACATGAAACGGTCCACGTAGCCGCGAGACGTAGCCTTCTTCGGGGAGAAATTCCAGGAAGTCGGCGGTGAGGTAGATCCACTTACAGCGAACGTTCTCGCGATAGAGCGCGATCTTCTTTAGTGTGCTGCCGATGCCCTCGCGGGCGAAGATCGTGCACGCGATGCGCTCGACTTCGTGCGGAGCACACGCGACGAACAAGACGCCCATTCGTTTCGCGCCCGGGATGTTCGGCCGCTCCCACTCGACGAAAAACTTCTCGTGTGGCGGTACCAGACACTTGAGATCGTCCTGCCAAGCGGAAAAGTCCCGATCGTTGCCGATGTAATTCTCCTCGAAGTAACGCGCGACGTTGCTCGCCTCGATGCACGTCGCGCCCGTGAGCAGCTGCCGCACGGCCATGTTGTGATCGACGAGCGATGGCCCGACAACTGCCTCCGGCACGTTGGCTGGCAGGGGCGGCAAGAGCACGTCCGACAGAAGCGCGTCCAGGAGCTTGGCTTTGACGGGCTGCTTGCTCACGCAGGCACGCTCCGCGGCTTGCGCTGAAGCCACCAGGTCCACTGCTCGTGCTCCGTCTTTTCGGCGTCCTCCTCGTTGGTCCACGTCTCGTGCTCGGGGGCGCCCAGCAGCTCCCAGCCGTCAGCGAGCATCTCCAAGACGCACGTGTAGAGCGGGACGTCCTTGGGCGACGGTGTGTAGCCGATGAAGAGCTTGCCCGGGTTGGACGGATCCGCGCGCCGTACCAAGAGGCTCGCGTCCTCGAACGTCCAGCCGTCGATGGCGCTCCGTACGGTCGGTCCGTTCGTGGAGACGCTGGCTACTTGCATGGGGCTGCCTCCGGCGAGCGTCCCGTCAAGAGCTTCGCGAAGCACTCAAAGCAGACCCAGAGTCCGCCACCGAGGTAGTGGTGGCGCTCGTGGCGGGGCGCGTGTCCGCAGAGCTTCGCGCCGGGGTCGAAGTCGTTCTCGCCGAGGCCGAGCATCGCCTTGTCGTTGGCCTTGGGGGACTTGCGGGGCTTGCGCGTCATGCGGGCTCCGCGCTGCCGGGCAGCGTCATGCACAGCGCGCGCTGCTTGCTGATCGCCTCCATGGTGTCTTGTAGCCACGCGCGAATCGCGAGCACGAGCATGCGATCCTTGGTGTGGTGGTGAAGCTGCTCGGCGACCTTGGACACGAGATCGAGGTCGCCGAACGTCGCCGCGTAGCTGCTCTGAAGAGGTCCGCCCTGCGACGTGTTGTAGAGACCGTTCACGGTTCCGCGCTCGCCACTCTCGCGGCACTTGTAGTCGTAGTGGTGCTTCGCGGCGGCCTTGAGCAGCTCTGCCCACGCGAGCGGAATCGACACGGCGAGCTTCACCTCGTACTCGAAACCGTACTGGAGGGGCGCGGCGGTCACGAAAATGCCTCGTCGTCCTCGTCGCTATTGACGGGCGCGTCGGGCGCGTCGGTCTCGTCGGCCGCCGCATCGAAGGTACGCAGCCGCTCGGCGTAGCAGCGCGCCAGCAGCTCATCGGGCGCGGACGTCGTGAGCCAACCGCCGGGCTGCGCTCGGTGATACGCGAGCCACTCGTCGTACGTCATCGCGGCTAGCTCGTCGCGCGTCGGATGTTTCGTCGGGTTCTCTTCACTCACGGGGTTTTGTTCTCCTTCGCCGCCTTCTCAGCCTTCTCGCACTGGGGACAGCCGCCGATGCAGCCGCCCTTTTCCTCGCTCCACCACGACGCCTGGAACTTGCACGCGTCGGGCGAGAGCCGCGCGGTGAGTCGGCGCCGCTTGCTACCGAAGTCGATCTTGTAGCGGTGCCTAGCACGCTTGCACTCGAACGTGATCACGGTGCCGTCGACCGCGACCGCATACTGCCGGCCGTTGATCATGGTCGACGTCTTGCCGATCCGTCCACGGGCACGTGCCAGGTTTCGTTCGAGGACCTCGCGTGGATTCGGCGGGATCTTGGGCGGGTTCTTGGGAGCGCTAGTCACGGGGCTTCTCCCACGTCAGCTCGCCGGCAAAGCAGTCGCTATACGAGTCCCGGCCATCGGACACGTACAGACCGTACGCCGCGGCAAACGGCGCGGTGTCGAGATCGAGCGCGACGCGGATCGCGTTCGCTGTCTGCGCGACACCCAGGCGAAACTCCAGCTCCCGCTCCCGCCAGACGTCGTCACCGTCGTTCAAACGGCGATCGCTGAACTTGTCGACCTGGCCGCGGATGGCCGTCGCGAGCTTGTCGAGGTCACGCTTCTGCATCTCTTCCCTAAGACGCCGCGGAGCCGTCAAATCTGACAGTCCGATCACGAGTACCGCTCCTCGGAAACGATTTCGGCATCGATCACGTCCGCCGGCTTCCAGCGCGGCACGTTGACCAGCGCGACAGGTGCGCGCTTGCTGCGGCTGGAAGCGGGTGCCGGCGTCGCCGGCACGGCCTTGGTCTGCGGTGCCGAAGCCTTGCGGGCCCGCGTCGCCGTTGCGCGCTGCGCGGCCTCGCGGCGCTTGCAGGTTGCCTCGCGGGCGAGCGCGATCGCGGAGCCGTTGGCCAGCGCGTTGATGGCGATCAGCACGATGAGCGCGACGTCGCTCGTGGCCCCGGTCGAGACGAGCATGACACCCTCGATGGCGGCCACGAACCCGAGCGCCTTGCGGGTGTCGCCAAACGTCGCGCGGCCGAACTTGTACACCGTGATCGCCGAGAACAGGGCGCAACCGAAGACCACGGCGAGCATGACGGCGGCCAGCGCGGTGCTGCCAGATGCCCACGCCGCTGGCAGCTGGTCGTGCGCCAGGGTGCGCGCGAACCACGGCACTATGCCACCGACCAGCGCGCCGATCAGCGTCGCCTGCGGGCGGCGGATCGCGCACTCCAGCTGGGTAACGACGTCGGTCGTGGCAGAGCGATCGGCAACCTGGCGACGCGAGCGCTTGCGGGGCATGCCGGCAGATAGAGCAGCTTGCGTGCCGGGTGTGTTCGCGACGTAACCACGCGAGGGGGCACGCCTGGGTAAAATTTCACTCAGTGTCCACAGAATCGCAGACGCTTCGTCTCGTAGCGATCGAGACACGGGTAGCAAGATACCCGGGAGCGAAGGCGTTCGCTATACTCGGTTCTGAGGAAGACCCGTTCTACTTGCCCGAGGTTTTGAGGAAGCGCGGGTTCTACTTCTGGCCGCGTTCGGTCCGTGCGTGGAATCCGAGTAGTTGTTCCCGGACAACTACTCCGAATCGACGGTTTCCACCGAGACGTCCGGGCCCCCTTCGTACTTTCGCGGCCATTATGGCGGGCATGATGATCCGCCAAAGAAACCCCGTCGAGATCGGAAAGCTCGTTCGTCTGCTGCGCGAGAAGCTCGGCCTGACACAACTTCAACTGGCAGCGCGAGCTGGCGTCACTGACACGACAGTGCGCTCTGTTGAGCGCGCGAGCAAAACGCACCACCGCGCGACGCTCGTGGCGATAGCTGCTGCGTTGGGCACAACGGCGGACAAGCTCAGATCCGCGGCAGGCGCAGCCGCTGCTTCTGTTCGGCCGCTTAGTGACGACGCGTTTCTCGGCTGGGATGAACTTCCCTAGCGGCGGACAAGGCCGAGTTCTACGAGCTGCTCCAGGAGACGCCGACGATGCGCGCAATCTTCCCAGAGGGCGCCGCCCTCTGCCGGTCTGCCGATCGCCGTAGTCAAGCGACGAGCGGCGGAAGACGTCGAGCGCGCCGATCTGATGAAACAGGCGAACGCTTCCACGAATGTTAGGATCAGCCTTATGGCGAAGAAGACACGTGCACAGCTCGATCGCGAGATCGCCGAACACCTGCGCCGATATGGCCTGCCAAACGGTCGCGCCAAGGGGCGCCATCCCCGTGAGTTCGATCCGGTCCAGCTCCGACGTGGAATCCAGGTCGAGATGGAGCATACGCGTGATCCCAAGATCGCGGAGCGGATCGCGATGGATCATTTGGTCGAGGACCCGCTCTATTACGTGAAGCTCGCGACGATCCACGTCGACTAGAGCGTGACCATCGAGAGCGCGTGCGAAAACACGGCGTCGTTGGAGTTATCGGTCGTGAGCGGTCGTCGCCGCCCCGCTATCTGCGCGTGCACCGGGCATTGCGGATTGTCGCTCGACGTAACTGAAACACCACGCGGGAGTCCGATGAGGACCTTGGTGACCTCGCCGACGCCCTTGATGGCACGCCGGTAATGAACGCCGTCGCTTTGGGGGATGACGTTCTTTTTGAGCACGTCGCTCACGTACGCTGCGCAAACGAGCGGCGCGCGTGCCTCGATCGCTAGCTCTTCCATCCGGTGCGAAACTTCCGCGTAGTGTCCCGGCTCGAAAAAGTTGTTGGCGATGTACTCCTTCACCGCGGTGCGACCAGCACGTGAGCCGTCGGAGCCCGCGAGACCGAGCTTCTGCCCGAACGGAGTGATCTTGTTGAGCACGAACGCGATCGGCTTGTCGTCGCCGTTGCTGTTGTACAGCTCCCAGCTGCCGTACTCGTACAGCTCGCTCGGCTCGTCGACGATGAGTCCGATCTTGGCGTAGGTGGCCTGCACCATCGCCCAGACGGCGTCGACGGCATCATGACGTTCGCGCCCGCTTATGCTGTCCCAGTGCCCCATGGGGACACTTTACCTAAACTGTTAGGGGGACGCCGCGGTGATCAACCAGTCCGATGTCCCATCAGACGTGAACGTAAGTGAGCGACGATCGACAGCGATGATCTGTGCAGCTGCGCCATCCACGGTGTCACCACCCGACGGAACGATGGTGATGTTGTTCGTGGTTGCTTGACCCCCGACGTCTTTTACGATGACGGAGAGGCCGCGGTTATTGAACGCGGACGGTAGTGTGATCGTGACTGGACCGCCGTTGGTATCGACGCGTGCGATGACGTTTGGATCGACATTCTGGTTGGAAGTAATAGTCAGCGTCGAAAAGAACCGCCTGCACGTGCTGTTTTCGACCGAGATGGCGCCACCAGCTGCCGAAAACGTTGGCTGGTCTTCGGAAAGCTGGGCGCTCGACACAAGCCAGCTCAGCTGGACAGACGAGCCTGGGATTCCGCTGATCGTGTCGGAGTTCAACGATGATCCCGAGAAACCGACGATCAGAAAGCCGGGGGTTGATGTCGTCGCGACATCGACAACCTGTGTTCCACTGTACGTGATCGTACTGCCGTCTCGGAGAGCCAGCACGACGCTGCCTGGTCCGGCGTTCCGTAAGAAAGGACCTGTCCCAGTTGACGTGATTGATGTCCCCGTGTCGATCGCGAACACCTCGAACGGATTTGCGAAGTCAGCGACCGGTGGCGTCGCGCCTGTGAACGTGACCTGGATGGCGTCAACTATGTGGCGCAGTTGCAGCAAAACAGCGCCTTCAGCGACTGCGACGGTGACGGTGACTGCCCTCGAAAGCATTCCCGCCCAGGTGACGTTCGTCATGTCGAACACGCCCGCAGGAACGGGGGCGGGCGTGACGATCGAATCATCGAACAGGATCGTGTACGTCCCTGAGCCGTTGTTCACTGCACGCAGCGCGGCCAGCTCGGCAATGACGCCAGCCCACGTGTCGAACACCGTCGGACCTGAGAGCCCTGATCCGGGACGATAGATGATGCTCGTATTTGCAGGTCCGCTGATCTGGCTTGGCCCTGTAGGTCCTGTTGTTCCAGTTCCAAAAGGTCCTGTTGGACCTGTGGATGCCAGTCCCGTGGGCCCGGTCGTTCCTGTAAGCCCCGCAGTTCCCGTGGGCCCGGTCGGTCCCGTAGATCCCGCAGTGCCCGTGGCACCTGTCGGTCCTGCCATGCCGGTTGAGCCGGTCGAGCCCGCGAGACCTGTCGCTCCTGTAGATCCGGATCCTGTGTTCGTCCCCGCAGGTCCCGTGGGCCCTGTCGAACCGTTATGACCGTCATGCCCGTCATGCCCGCGAGGCCCACGTTTACCGCGTTCACCGCGTTCACCGCGTTCACCGCGTTCACCGCGTTCACCGCGTTCACCGCGTTCACCTTCGCAGTCGTCGCAGCCAGGGTTGCGCTTGCTGATATCGGCCATGCGTAACCTTACGTTCCCGAAGGAGATTGTAGCCACTTTCTGGCCTCACGGGCCGTCAAGATCATCGAACATCGAACCCCGCGTTCACCGCGAGTACACTGATCGTTTCCTCTTGCTCTCGGTAGGCATCCTTGAAGCGGGGCTCGGGCCGATCTTTCGCGCGGAAGTCAGCAGTCAGCTCGGCGACCGACCGCCACGTCTGGTAGTTGTTGATCTTCCAGAAGCTGTCCACGTCGCGATCCCAGACGGCAAACTGCCGCCCGTCACCGAGCTGATCGCCAAGATCGACAACGAGGAAGCGGCTCATCATGTACTGACCGTTCGAAACGCCGTGATCGCGTGTGCCAGCACTTGAACTTTCCGTCGTGAAACGTCGCCGCGATGGCTCCTCACCGCGTCGCGCGCCGCTCTCTCGGTGGTCACCACGGGGGCGCCCCGGAGATAGCTCTCTGGGCCATTGCGCTGCGCCGCTTCATCGAGGCCGGGCCAGCTCAGGCCCACGAGACGTTTCCACGAGAGCTTCCACCCCAGCTCGATGTACGTGAGCCCTTGCAGCGCGAGCACCCGTAACTCGTGAAGCTGCGCGCGGCCGACGGGCTGCTCCGAAAGCTCGCGATCCATGCGCCGCCAATCGGCGCGGCGACGCGGCAGCTTTCCGTAGCGCAGGATGAAGTGCGCCAGCTCGTGACAGAGGTAGTCGGCATCCCCCGAGAAGCCAAAGCGCCTTTCGAAGCTCTGCTCCATGCGCAGGCACGGAGCGCAGCTGTCTGTGTAGCGCCACGGATCATTCAGATCGTCTTCATGGGGCGTGTTGCACACAACGCAGCGCTCGCAGCGTCCAAGCCTCACGCCTTCGTCTCCGCGGCGACGTCCTTCGGTGGCAGTCCGTGCTCCTTGCGAAGCCGGTTGAACGCGCGCTTGGAGAGCGTGATCGAGAGCCCGAGATCCAGGTGTCGCCATGGGTCATCGAGCCGGCTGTCCTGCGGATCGACGCGATCGAGGATGCTGTTGCCCGTGTAGGGCTCGCGGGTCGTCCAGTGCTGGAGCGGCCACGGCAGCCTTTTCTCGGGAATGCCCATGAGCATCGCGAGCGCGCGCGGGTTGTCCGGCGAGATGCTCGTGAAGATGGTGGAGCGTGTTGGCGGATCGAGCGCGCAGACGTTGTAGCTCTTGTCGTAGTCCCAGCCGCCAAACGCGATCTTGTTGCGGCCGGGGTGGAAGGGGTTGTACTTCGGGGCCTGCTTCTGGTGCAGGATGTTGTGCTCGGTCCAGACCAACTTGTCCTTGGACGGAAAGTCGTGGCTGATCTCGCTCTTCCACTTCGTGGTCGGTGCGAGAAGCTCGCCGGTCGCGACGGCCTTCCAGATGAAGGCCATGTTTCGCTCGATGCGCTTGCGGTACCACGACAAGATCATCTTGTGCTTCGCGGCGAACTCCGCGGTCGCGAGCCGCTGCACGCCCTTGATGAGGTTCTGGCGCGCGTACCAGGCGCGGTTTTTCTCGATGTCCGCGCGCGTACCGAATGACGTCGGATCGAGCGCCATCGGTTCCAGCGGCTGAAGGCGAAAATCGGGTCCCCAACCAATCACGCCCGGCTGCTTGCGGATCGCCGGCAGCAGCTCGCCCTTGACCTTGCCGGGCAGGAGCTTCCCAGCTTCCTTGCCGGCTTCGAGTGCTCGGCGTTCGCCCACGACGTCGAGTAGCGCCTCGGGGACGCGATCGCGGTAGCGATCCTCGATCCACGCGTTATGCCCCAGCGGAGGACGATTGGCGGCCAGCTCGGGCGTCGCGGTCTTGACGGTGAGCTTGGGCAGGATGAGGGGCTTGTAGTGCCCCGCGAGCACGATCGCGCTCGTGCCCTCCACGAGCACGTGCGGCGTCACGACCATCTCGCCCGTATAGGAAAGCTCGGGCGTCTTGAAGTCGTCCTGGTCGAACTTCTTCGCGATCCGATCGAACAGGAGCGTGAGCCAGATGAACTCGGACGGCTCTAGATTCGGGATTTCCTCGATCGGCGTCGCCTTCGCGTCGAGCTTGACGAGCGCGGTCTTGTCCCGGTGCTGTCGGTGCTTGACCGGATCGGCGCTGAGAAGCCGGTACGGAAACCAGTGCTGACGAGCGCGCTCTTCGAGACGACGATCGGGCCTTCGCGTGACGTTGTGATACTCGGGGTGCGCGCCCTCCTCGAAGTCGGTGAGCACGGTGATCGTCTCGCCGTTACGCAGCCCCAGGACGAAGTACGCCTTGTAGACGTCGTCGCTGTCGTTCGTCGAACGGATCAGGGCCAGCGTGATGCCAGAGACCAGCTGGCGGCGCAGCGCGTGAACGAACGAGTTGATGCTGGAGAACTCGAAGATCTCGCGGTTGTACTGGAGGGACTTCTCGCCGCGCGGGCCCTGGCAGAACTGGTGCGTCGCGAGCTTGTCGAGGCTTCGCGCCGACGCGAGCCGGAGCTGCCCGAGCGCGCGCTCGTCAGTCAGATGCTTCGCGAGCTTGCCGAGATCGTAGCCGTAGTGGACAGCCGCCGCGCGCAGCGTCTCGCGCGCCTCGGTCGCGGCCTCCTCGCACACCGGCTGCGTGATCAGGGCGTGGAAGTCACGGAGCTTGGCGGTCGACGCCTCGACGCTCTTGGGGTCGTACAGGAGCGTGTGGAGCGTGACGGACTTCTCTTCAACGTAGGCCTCGAACAGCCCCCGCAGGAGCAAGATCGCGGTCGTCCCCGACATGTCGATGGAGCGGGACTCGTTCAGATCGTCGATGTACTTCTTGAGGTCGTAACTCTGGAACTCGGAGTCCGACCCCATCACGAACGTGTACTTGTTGGTTCCGAGCTTAGTGCCGGTGAGCTTGGCCCAGCGCGGGATCGCCTCGTTCAAGATCTTGTTCAGATCGACGCTCGCCTCGGCTGGGCCGGTCATTTCATCCACCGCGGATCTCCCAGCGCGAGGTCGGCCGCAGCGTGGGCATACTTGCGCACGTAGTCGCTGTGCCCGACCGCGAGCCGTTCAGCGCGCTCGATGACCTCCATGTCGACCGGCGGCAGGACGCGGAGCCCGCGCTGGTAGTTGACCTCGCGCCACACGCATCGGCGCTCTGCCAGGATCCACTCGTCGAGCGTGCGATTCGCGCGGCGGCGGGTCTCCGCGTCGAGCTTGCGGAGAATCTCCTCGAACACGAGCTTGTAGGCGCTCACGGCTGCAAGCCTCGACTCTGGGCGGCCAGCTCCGCATGGCCCTCCGGCGTCATCCGCCAGCCCAGCGACGTGTGCTCGACCAGCCCCTTACGGGCAAGCGATTCCACCGTGGTCTTGGACGGCGGTCGCTCGCCCCGAACGACATGCTCCAAGCACTTGCGCTGTTTCTCGCTGAGCTTCATCGGGCCTCCGGCAGGGCGTGCGCCCTCGCGAGTCGCTTCGCAATCGATCGCCGCGATCGCCACGCCACGAAGAGATCACGCTGCGAAACGAGGGCCGTTCGATGTGTCGTCCACGGTTCCATGAGGCTGGACGGCACGCGCTCGCACCACTGCTCGTACACGATCGAGAAGGGGCGGCGCAGGCCGCCCCAGCGCGCTGGGATCCAGCGCATTTCGGTCAGCCTTCCCAGCGTGTCTTTGATGAGCAGAACACCGTCGTAGTGCTGCTCGTACCGCTCGGCAGCGCTCATTGCGCTGCGATCCCTTCGCGCGCGTCGTCGTCCTCGTCGTCCTCGTCATCCTCCTCATCCGCACGGACCCACGCGAGCGCGTCGTCATCCGCATCCTCGTAGCTGACCGAGGTGAGTCCCTGGATGCCGGTGCTCGGATCTTGTGCCCACGTGTCCGTCACGCGGTACGTGCCGCAGTACGCGCAGACCTCGCGGCAAAGCACGCCGCCGCCCTTGCCCCACACGCCCGGGTTCTCCTGGAGGCCCCCGAGCACCGCGTACGGGCTCTGCCAGTCGTGCTCGCGGCCCTTGCACGCAGGCGCGTCCGGTTCGAAGCGGACGTGCACGTTCACCGTGTTCTCGTCGATCTCGCGATCGGTCGCCGGATCGATGGCCGACGCGTAGTCCGAGACCCAAAACCCCCCTTCGTTCTCCCAGTCGCCGCCCTCGGTCCACGCTTGCAGCTCGCCCTCGACCTCGGACGGCGTGTGGTGATGTCCGCGCTCGCTGCTGCCGGCGAGCGACTCGCCGCCGAACGCGTACTCGCGAATCTCGTCCGAGTTCTCCCAGCGGGCGCGGGCGCGGGTCGTTGCAAATTCCAGCAGCTCTAGCGTTGCCGTCGCGGCTTCCAACGCGAACTCGTTGGGCGACGCGCGCTCGACGTTTTCCTCGGCGATCTGCCGTGCACACTCGATCTGGAGATAGGTCCACGCCAGGGGCCGCGCGTCGCAATCGAGCCGACGCTCGATCGCAGCGTCCGCGGCTGCCTGCGCCGTCGCTTCCTGATCGTCCCGCGACAAGAGGCCGTAGGCGCTCGTCACCGAATCGAGGTACGGCTGACACGCGCGCCTGGCGCGCTCTAGGCTGTAGCCAAGCTGGAGCACGTGGTCGATCGCGGCAACGGTCTCGCTGGTGGAAAGGGCGTCGCGAAGGATGGCCTGGGTCGACATGATCGGAGGGTGTTGCGTGTAGCGTGCCGGTCGCAGATGCTCCCAGCTGCGCAGGATCTGGAAGCGGGTATTCTGGCACCCGTCTCTGACCTATCACAGCACCGTGGCCGCTGAACACGGGTGCGCGGACACCCAGGCGCTCCGCAATCCGGAGAGATCCCTGGATCCCTGGATCGTCGAGCGCGACTGTCAGGTTGTGCTGGTACCTTCCTTGAATGAGTGCCGATCCCGATTCCCCGGCCTTTCAGGACGCCCTGCAAGGCGCGTCAAGGCACATCGAAGACACGCACCAGAAGCTCCGCGAGTTGTACCCGATGCTGACGGGCACGATGGCCATTCCCGGCATGCTCATCGGGCACGGACTCGGCTGCCTCGTCGCCAACGGCATGACCGATGAAGAGATCGTCGTGCACGTGCGCAACATCGTCGTAAACATCCGCGAAACAGCTGCGCTCGCCGCCGCCAACGTTCACTAGGGCCGTGAAGCGTGGCTCGTCGATCCGAGAGCGAATTTCTCATCGTGATCCGTATGGGCGGCGACAGCTACGTGCTCGTTGGTCCACGAGGTCAGCGCGCGACATCCGACGAGCAGCTGACTGCCGCGATCTCTGACGTACCCTTCTGGATTCACCGAGGACGTCCGGGCACGCGCAAGACGGGGCTGCGCGGATGGCACACCCTGAGCGGTGTCTTGAAGTCGAAAGCATGGCGTGATCGCGCCGCAGAAGCGGCGTCTTCGAAGAAGCTCGGGCTCGTCTACAGCATCGAGATCGCCAAACTGGTCGAAATCGGCACGCCTGGGGACGAGCGCGACGCGCTAGAGACGGTACTCACGGCAGCTTAGAATTCGACCTCAACGCCGCGCGCCTTGAACTTCGCAAGCAGCTTGTTAGCCACGGCGGGCGGAATGCTTCGCCCGCGCTCCTGCACGATCGCGAACGCCACATCCTGTAGCCGCTCGCGTGGCGGCCGGCGATTCTCCAGCATGTCCTGCGCGTACTTGACCAGCTCGCCACCGACCCGCAGGGCCATCGAGGCGTCGATCAGCACGGGCCCGCGCCCGCGCGAGAACACGTAGCTGTCCTCCTTGAACTCCGGTGACAGCCAGCCGTACGGCGTCATCGCCTTGCGGATGTCCTTGTGGAGGTCGAACAGCTTGCTCGTGTGCCGCGGCGTGCCTACCGTCCCCTGCACGCACTCGCGAAGCAGCACCCGATTTTCGGCGTCGTACCGCGTGTTGCGCGCGACGTGATCACGCACGCCGGGAATTTGCGCGGCCTTCTGAAGCCACTCAGCTTCCTCCGCCACGGTGCCCTCGCCGCCGCGCCGAGCCACCTTGAACGCGGTCCCCTGCTTGTCACAAAGCACGATCCCACTCATCCCGGCGCCCTGGTATTCGAGATCGCCGACCGCGCCGGCCCGCGCCGCGCGGACGGCCGCGTCGTCCAGCTCGTCGCCGAGGACAGCCAGCGTGCGGCTCGAAATCTCGTCACGGTTGGTGATGCGTGGTGCATCGAGCTTCGTCGCGTGGCCACGGCGCTTCTTCCGCGCGGGCTTGCCACGCGCAAGAGCTTCACGGATCTCGCGATCGAGCTGGGCTCTCGTCTTCATGGGAGCTTGTAGCGTGACACGTCTGTAGGTAAGCTCAACGCAGCATGATGGAAGGCCAGCTCAAGAACCGCGACGGCAAGCTCTACGTCGTGTATTCGACCACTGAATATGGCCGCCCAATCCGCGTGAATTTGTGGTGGCGCGTGGTTCAAATCGTCGGCAACCAATACAACGCGAACCGCCCCAGTGCCGGGGATACGGCAACGAGCCGTGGTGGCGGTCAGTGGTCGACGCATGGAAGTAGCGGTCCGAGTGGCGGCGTGTCGACCGGCACCGGATCGACGCAAGCCGAGTTTCGTGAAGAGGTCGAGGTTCCGCCACCGGCTTCGCGCGGCAAGGAACTGCGTTGGCAGGACGGTCGGTGGGAGAAGCTCATGGCAAGCGGCTGGGTGCCCGCTGGCGAAGGCAAAGCGAAGGCGAGCAAGTCTCGTCATGCAACGCGCGCTGAACGAGACCGCAGGCCACGAGACATCGAAGAATTTGAAGGCCTGAGTCCCAACGCGCGACGCCTGTACGACTGGATGATCGCCGCATTCACTGGCGACGTGAACGAGGCGCTCGCCCTCGCGCAAGAACACGGCACGGGTCTCTCGAAATGGGCGCATGAGCGCCTTCGCGAGGCGCATGTCGAACTCAAAGATCGAGGCGTACTCGCAGCCGACGCCCCTGATCTGAAAAAGGAGACATCGCGGCATCACGCAACGAAGAAGTCGCCTGCGCAGCTTCAACGCGAAATCGACGAGGCCCTTGCTCGCAGCGACACGCACGCGCCGCGAATGGCCATGTCCAAAGGGCGCCTGGTGACGCCGCACGGCTATCTGACCGATTACAAGACGGGCGAGCAGCTCAGACCCGCAACCGCGGATGAGGAGCGCCGAAGCCGGGCCGCGGCGAAGCGTGATGGCGGGCGCGGCGTGATCAAGGTCGATGGTCTCTCGACCTATGTGTCTTGAGCGCAGCACGATCAAAGTCGTGTCAACGGTGTCGGATCCGCCGACACTTACCGACGAAGATCTTTCTCGAATTCAGCTGGAGTCCCAGCGCCTGCACGCGGCGTTCACCGCGCGCACGGCGGGCATGGAGGTCCTCACTGCCGATGATCTGAAGATCCGTGTACTTCAGCGCAGCCGCAGCTCTTCACCTAAGGGCAAAGGTCTTTCCCAAATGCAGCCACGACTGCTTGGAGCTGATCCGCCGCCCGATTGAGCGCTTCGATAAGTGCTGTTTCCCGATCCTCCGCGTCCATCGCGGACAATTCCTCTTGAGTGATGCCAAGAATCGACGGATCCCAGGAACGGGGCTTTGCCCTTTTACGGGGTTATGAGGCGCGGTTGCGAGGCATGCCGCTGCGCTTTGAGGCAGCCCTTCCGGTGTCTCGGCATCACACGCCACTAGCG